>Ga0116229_10010496_pt1 | contig 13884 bp, 11 predicted proteins | sample S1TSphgellanicum_3_FD_87313 | JGI IMG/M metagenome (GOLD analysis project Ga0116229, IMG submission 87313) | Host-associated microbial communities from peat moss isolated from Minnesota, USA - S1T2_Fc - Sphagnum magellanicum MG | ecosystem: Host-associated > Plants > Peat moss > Unclassified...
CCGCCCTGGGGATTGACGCGCTCATCGTCATCGGCAATGCCGAGCATGCGCAAGACGGCAAGCCCCTGTGCGGCAAAGGCCTCGTTCAACTCGATGAGATCGATCTGGTCAAGGCCAACGCCAGTGCGCGCAAGCAGCTTTCTTGTGGCTGGCGCAGGACCGATGCCCATGACCCGGGGCGCAACGCCGGCGGTGGCCATGCCGATGACGCGGGCCAAAGGCGTCAGTCCATGACGCCCTGCTGCCTCCTCGCTGGCCAGAAGCAGCGCGCAGGCACCGTCGTTGATGCCCGAGGAATTGCCCGCGGTCACGGTACCGCCTTCTTTCACCACGCCTTTTAGGCGCGCGAGCGCTTCTAGGCTGGTCGTGCGCGGATGCTCGTCTTGCGTGACGCGCACAGGCTCGCCCTTTTTCTGCGGCACGACAACCGGCGTCAATTCGCGATCGAAGGCGCCCGAGGATTGCGCAGCGAGCGCTTTGCGCTGGCTGCGCAAGGCCATCTGGTCCTGGTCTTCGCGCGCGATGCGATAGTCGGTGGCGACGTTCTCGGCGGTCTCCGGCATCGAATCGACGCCAAAGCCGGCCTTCATCGCGGCATTCACGAAGCGCCATCCGATGGTCGTGTCCTCAAGCTTCATGCCGCGCGCAAAGGCCGTCTCGGCCTTGCCCATGACAAACGGCGCGCGACTCATCGATTCGACACCGCCTGCGAGCATCAGGTCCGTGTCGCCTGACTTGATTGCGCGTGCGGCGCTGCCCACCGCGTCCATGCCCGATCCGCAAAGCCGGTTGAAGGTCGCGCCTGGCACTTCCACGGGCAGGCCGGCAAGCAGCAGCGCCATGCGTGCGACATTGCGGTTGTCTTCTCCGGCCTGGTTGGCGCAGCCGTAGAGGACGTCGTCCAGTTGCGCCCAGTCAAGCCCGGGGTGGCGCTCGATCAAGGCCTTGATCGGCACCGCCGCAAGATCATCGGTACGCACCGAACTCAGGGCGCCGGCGTAGCGGCCAATCGGTGTCCTCACCGCGTCGCAGATGAATGCCTCACGCATGCCATTCTCCAATTGTCCTAAAGCGGCTTGCCATCGTTTGTGGCGAGGCCCAGTACACGGGCCTTTTCGGCTGCGACCGTGTCGCCGTTATTGGCGGCCTGCCGATACCAGTAGACCGCCCGCTCGAGATCGATGGCAACGCCGTCACCATGCTCGTAGCAGCTCGCGATGATGTACTGCGCCTCCTGGATTCCGGCGTTTGCTGCAGCTTCGTACCAGACCGCTGCAATGGCGTAGTTCTGGCGCACGCCGCGGCCGAGAAAATACTGCGTGGCAAGCTCGAGTTCGGCATCGGGATCGCCTTGCTTGGCCGCGAGTGCGAACCAGTGATCGGCGGTGCTTTGCGAGGCGACGACGCCCGCGCCGTTTTCGTAGACGAAGCCAAGGCCGAGCTGGGCCTGCGCCAGGCCACCGCGGGCGGCCTTGCGCAGCCAGAACAGGCCCTCCTTTTGATTGGCCTCGCCGGCCTCGCCGTTAAGCAGCATGGTCGCGAGATTGAATTCGCCAATCACCTGGCCGCGCCTTGCAGCGCGCCGATAATCGTCGAGCGCCTGTTGCATCTGGCCATTGCCGTAATGTTCCCAGGCGGCCACGAGATCGGCGTCATCGGGCGGCGCGGGCAACGGCCTGGCCTCGGCTGCGAGAGCAAAGAGGACCATGACACATAGGCCCAGCGCTTGGCCGGCCGAAAATCGCATGCGGGAAATCCAGGCGTTCAAGACGTGCACCTTAGGGTTGGCTCTGTAATACTTTCTCACAACTTGTCCCAAGCCGCCGCCCCGTAACAGGGCGCAAGCGCAAGGACAGGCTACCGGGGTGGGTTAGAATCGCAGCACAATGTTGACCTTACTTACGCGAGCTGTGAATCAAAGACTCCGCCGTCATGCGTATCGCAATCCTCGACGATGATGACAGTCAGGTCCAGCTCATCAGCTACCTGCTCGAAAAAGCCGGGTTTGCCTGCCACGGTTTTGCCACCGGGCGCGGCCTTGTCAATGGCCTGAAGCGCGACAGTTTTGACCTGCTCGTGCTCGACTGGTCGGTGCCTGACCTGAACGGCTCGGAAATCGTCACCTGGGTGCGTGCCAACCTGCCCGAGCGCGTGCCGGTGCTTTTCGTGACCGGGCGCACCAGCGAAAACGATATCGTCGCAGGACTTGCCGCGGGCGCCGATGACTACATGATCAAGCCCTTGCGCGGCCCGGAGCTGGTCGCGCGCGTGCAGGCGCTCTTGCGCCGGGCGTATCCGGAGACGGTGCGCGACCAGATCACCTTTGGTGCCTATCGGTTCGAGACGACGCGAAACGAAGTCCACCTCGAGACTGCAGCCGGCATCAAGACGGCACTTTTGACGCAAAAGGAATTCGATCTGGCGTTGATGCTGTTTCGTAACGCCGGGCGGCCGTTGTCAAGGAGCCACATCCGCGAGGTGGTGTGGGGGCGCGACATCGAAATTCCCTCGCGCACCATGGACACGCACATTTCGCGCATCCGCAGCAAGCTCGAGTTACGCCCGGAAAACGGCTATCGCCTGGTGCCGGTGTACAGCTATGGCTACCGCCTCGACCAGGTCTCAGACGAGAGCACGGCAAACGACGCCAGCCTGCCAACAGTCTAGTTATCAATTGGCATTCGGCCCGAGTCGCGGCACAATGTTCGGGGCACGGCGTCCTGCTTTGTCCTCGTCGCGAATTCGGGCCAGGGTGCAAGCCGTCGCCTCCTGACTGTCAAACAAGCCACCATCCGAATGCCCGATCCGATCGCGAAGCGTAGCGCGCGCGCCCCCTCGACTGAAGCGACGACCTCGCTTGCGGAGTGGATCTGGGTCACGATCTTTCTCGTCACCCTGTCGCTTGTGATCGGCTGGCAAGACGGCCTCAATCACATCGAGCTGACTTTCTACGATTCGCTTTTGAGCCTGCAGCAAAGGCCCGCCGATAGCAATATCGTCCTCGTTGGCATCGACGAGGCAAGCGTGACAGAGTTCGGGCCCCCGCCGTTTAGCGTCGATGTCGAGGCGCGTCTGATCGAGGCGCTCAACGCCGCAAAACCCCGCGCCATCGGATTTCTTGTGCCCTTGGGCACGCGACTGGACGCCGCCCTCGCAGCGCCAGGCGCTGCGAGCCGCGAGAAGCTCGCGCAACTGCTTGCCGCCAATGGCCACGTGGCGCTTAACAGCGGGCCCTTTGGCAATGGTGTCGAGTCGAGCAAGGGCTACGCCGGCGCGCCGCTGCTCGAAGGCGCAGCCGCGGTCGGCTCGAATGCGCCGGTGTTAGACGATGATGGCGTCCTCAGGCGCGCCGCGCTTTCCTTTGCACTGGGCACGCAAAGCAGTGGCGAGGACCATTTTGTCACTGCGCTACTGGCCGCCTCCGGCATGCGCGTGGCCCTGCCTGGGCTGCGCGCATCCGAAATCGACGGCGGCCCAACCGGCGTTGGCGATCACTGGGTGCTCATCCCGTATGCGGGACCCCCGGGCCACTATCCGGTGATCCCGTTGCGCGATGTCGTCGACGGCCGTGTGCCGCAAAGCGCGCTGGCCGGCAAGTTTGTCATCGTCGGCGCCACGGCAAGGCAGCTCGTGCACTACGAGAAGGTCCCCGCCGGGCTTGCCGACGGCTTCGCCTCGCGCCTCATGACGCCGCTTGAAATCGACGCCAATCTCCTCGCCGGCGTGATCACCGGCAGCGCGATCACCGCGCTCTCGCCGCTGCGCAATGCCCTTGCCTGCGGCTTGCCGGTGATGCTCGCCATGCTGGTCCTGATTGCAGGATCCAGGCGCGCCCTGGGTCTCATCTTGGCGCTCGCCTTCCTGACCTTTGCCGCGGCGCTTTTGGGCATCGCCTTCTTCCGTGTCTGGTATGCCCCGGGGGGCGCGCTTGTCGGTCTTGCGCTGGCACTGCCGCTTTGGCGCTGGCGCCTGCTTGAGGGCGACGCCATGCGCAGCGACATGATCCTGCGGCGGCTCGAACAGGGCGCAAACCATTACGCCGAGGTGGGCCTGCCTGCGATCAATGCCAACGCCGGTCGCGTCGAGCGCCGCCTGCAAACGCTCAACCGCACCATCGCGCGCATCGATACGCTGCGCGATTTCATCGATCACATCCTCGAGGCCATGCCGCACGTGACGCTCGTCACCGACGCCGAAGGCCATGTCATGGCGGCCAACCGCCAGGCCAAGAATTACTTCGGCTCGCTTGGCAACACGCACATCGACGGCGCGCAACTGCCCTATCTGCTGGGGCTCCTCGAACTCGAGGGTACGGCGGATGGCCGCAGCTGGTGGGATGTGATGGACAGGAGCCTGTCGGGATCGCGCGTGCGTGCCCGCGATGCGCGCGGGCGCGATCTGGTGATTCGCGTCGTGCCCTGGCACAACGCCCATGGCGATGTCAATGGCTGGGTCGGCACGATCGACGATGTCTCGGCCATTCGCGCCTCCGAGCGGCGCCGCGACGAAGCTTTGAACTTCATGTCGAAATCGCTTGGCGCGACGCAGCTCGGCATCCTCGAGGCCCTAAGCACGCTTGACGTCAGCCAGCTCGGGCCTGCCGAAGCCGCCCTGACGCAATCGATTGAAGCCGCCAGCAGCGAGGCGCTGGCCCTGACCGACAAGTTCGTCGAACTCTCGAATGCCGAATCGCGCGACTATGATTTTGTCGCGTGCGACCTCTCCGATGCGGTCGAATTGGCCATCGACGCCGCCTATGCCGCCGCCGAGAGGCATCACGCCCATATCGCCTATGCGCGGCCGCCATCAGCTGTCATCGCCAATATCGACACCTCGATGCTCTCGCGCGCCATTTCGATCCTGATTGCCAACGCGGTGCGCTTCTCGGCCAAGGGCGAGGTCGTCGAGGTGGCGCTGACCTGCGATGACGAGCATGTCATTCTCACCGTGACCGACCACGGCCGCGGCATATCGCCGATCGACCAGGTGCGCATGCTGCGCGCCTTGCAGGACATCCACCTGCCCGGGGCCTCGTCTGGCTCGCACGGGCACCAGATCGGCCTTGGCCTGTCGCTTGTGCAAACCGTCGTCGAAAAGCATTTCGGCAAGCTCGAATTCACCAGCAACCCCGGCAGCGGCAGCGAGTTTCGCATTGTGCTGCCGGCCTGGTCGCCCCCCCTGCAGTCGGCGCTTGAGAGCGACTCGAACGACGAAGCAGCGCTATAATCCCGTGCGGCGGTTTTATGCGCCGCCGTCGCGGCGCCGCTGCGGCTTTTTAGCCGACTGCAAAAAGCGCCCTGCTGCCCTTACGACTATGCAACTCGTCACGCTTGGGATCAACCATCTAACGGCACCCTTGGCGCTGCGCGAGCGGCTTGCATTTCCAGCCGAGAGGATTGCCCAGGCGATCCATTCACTGAGGAATCTGGGCGTGCCGGCACTGGCCGAAAGCGCGATCCTCTCGACTTGCAACCGCACCGAGATCTACTGCGCCACCGAGTCCTCGCTAACCGAGGTGCGCACACCGATCCAGAGCTGGCTTGCGAGCTACCACGAGATGGACACCAGCCATCTCGCGCCGCACCTCTACGACTACACCCAGGCCGATGCCGTGCGCCACAGCTTTCGCGTCGCAAGCGGCCTCGAGTCGATGATCCTTGGCGAGCCGCAGATCCTCGGGCAGATGAAGCAGGCCGCACGCGAAGCCGAGGCAGCGGGCGGGCTCGGTACGTACCTGCACCAGCTGTTCCAGCGCACGTTTTCGGTGGCCAAGGAGGTCCGCACCCAGACTGCCATCGGTGAACAAAGCGTTTCCCTCGCCGCGGCGGCCGTGCGCCTTGCGCAGCGCATTTTCGAGACGCTCTCCAACGAGCGCGTGCTACTCGTGGGCGCAGGCGAGATGATCGAGCTTTGCGCAACCCATTTTGCTGCACATGCACCGCGCAGCATCACCGTCGCCAATCGCACCCTCGAGCGCGGCGAGGCCCTGGCGCGACGCTTTAACGGCCGTGCCATGCGTCTTGGCGATCTGCCAGCCGAGCTCGGCAATTTCGACATCATCATTTCGTGCACCGCGTCGAGCCTGCCGATCATCGGTCTTGGCATGGTCGAGCGCGCCATGCGCCAGCGCCGGCATCGCCCGCTGTTCATGGTCGATCTTGCGGTGCCGCGCGATATCGAGGGCGAAGTCGCGCGCTTTGACGACGTCTACCTCTATACCCTCGATGACCTGGGTCGGTTCGCGGCAGCAGCGCAGGCAGTGCGCCAGGGCGCCGTGGCCGAAGCCGAGGCCATCATTGATACCCAGGTCCAGCAGTTCATGCACTGGGTCGATACGCGCGGCACGGTGCCGCTGATCCAGGATCTGCACCAGCGCGGCGAGACCATCCGGCAAAGCGAACTCGAAAGGGCCAGGCGCCTGCTTGCCAAGGGGGAGGATCCGTCCAAGGTCCTCGAGGCCCTGTCCATTGGCCTCACCAACAAGTTCCTGCACGGCCCGACGCAGCTCCTGAATCAGGGCTCCGAGGAAGCGCGCGAGCGCCTCGTCGAATTGCTGCCGCATCTTTACAAGTCGGCGCGCTAGCGTCGCCCGCGCTCATTGCGACGCCAAGCCGTCGCGCAGCGCCGCCAGGTGAGGTTTGCGCCTGGCTCGTCTCATCATCCCTTTCGTCTCCGATGAAGCCCACCATCCTTCTGAAACTCGAGCAACTCGCCTCGCGCCTGTCGGAAATCGATCGTGCACTGTCCGATCCGCACGTCGTCGATGACCTCGATCAATACCGCAAACTGACGCGCGAGCACGCCGATTTGTCGCCTGTCATCGCCAAGTTCCAGGAGTTTCGCCGCGCGCTGTCTGACAGCGACACCGCACGCTTGCTGCAAGCCGATCCCGACATGCGCGAATTCGCCAGTGAGGAACTGGAATCGGCCAAGGCCCGCATGGAAGATCTCGAAGGCGAACTGCAGCTCTTGCTGCTGCCGCGCGACCCCAACGACAATCGCAACCTGTTCCTCGAAATCCGTGCCGGCACGGGCGGCGACGAGTCGGGACTGTTTACCCGCGACCTCTTGCGCATGTACACGCGTTTTGCCGAGCGCGAAGGCTGGCGCGTCGAGACCGTCTCGGAGTCCCCCTCGGAGATTGGCGGCTACAAGGAAGTGATCGTGCGCATCGCAGGCGATGGAGCGTACTCGCGCCTGAAGTTCGAGTCGGGAGGCCATCGCGTGCAGCGCGTGCCGGCAACCGAGACGCAGGGTCGCATCCATACGTCGGCGTGCACGGTCGCCGTCTTGCCCGAGCCTGACGAGGTCTCTGACGTCGAAATCCGTCCCGACGAGATCCGCATCGACACCTTCCGCGCATCGGGTGCGGGCGGGCAGCACATCAACAAGACCGACTCGGCGGTGCGCATCACCCATTTGCCCACGGGCATCGTCGTCGAATGCCAGGACGACCGCAGCCAGCACAAGAACAAGGCACAGGCGATGAAGGTGCTTGCCGCACGCATCAAGGACAAGCAGGTCAGGGAGCAGCAGGCAAGCGAGGCTGCGACGCGCAAGAGCCTGATCGGCTCGGGCGATCGCAGCGAGCGTGTTCGCACCTATAACTTTCCGCAAGGTCGGGTGACCGACCACCGCATCAACCTCACGCTCTACAAGATCGACGCCATCATGGATGGCGATCTGACCGAACTGACGTCGGCACTGATGTCGGAGTACCAGGCCGAGCAACTCGCTTCGCTTGCCGAGGACCTTGGCCCGTGACGCTCGCCAGGCCGTCGATTGCCGAGATCCTGGCCGATCAGCGCCTTGTCGCACTCGAGCGCCGCGTGCTGCTCATGGCGGCTTCGGGCCTGACCCGCGAGGACCTCGCGCGCGCGCCGGAAACGCGTCTTGACGACCTCGCGCTGTCACGCTACGAATCCTTCGTCGCGCGCCGCGAGGCGGGCGAGCCGATCGCCTACCTGCTTGGCTATCGCGAGTTCTACGGCAGGAATTTCCATACCGACCCGAGCGTTTTGATCCCGCGCCCGGAAAGCGAGCTCCTGGTTGAACTGGCGCTTGCCGAGTGTTCGCGACGCGACGAGCAACGCACGCGCATCCTCGATATCGGAACCGGTACGGGCTGCCTTGCCATCACGCTCAAGCTCGAGCGCGCTCAGTGCGAGCTGATCGCCATTGACGTCTCCCGTGAAGCGCTGACCGTCGCCCGCAAGAATGCCGCGCGACTGGGCGCCGAGGTGATCTGGATCCATTCCGATCTGAGCGAGCCCTATCCGGGCAAATTCAACGTCATCGTCTCCAACCCGCCCTACATTGCCGCCAACGACGTCCACCTCGGTCAGGGCGATCTGCGCTTTGAGCCTGCGCTTGCCCTCATCGGTGGCAACAAGGGCACGGAACTGATCGAAACACTGGTTCGCTGTGCCTCAAAAGCCCTGGCCAAGGACGGTCTGCTCCTGATCGAACATGGCCACGACCAGGCCAGCGAGGTGCGTGGCTATCTGGCGATGGCCGGCCTCGCCGAAATCAGCACCTGGCGCGATCTTGCCGGGCTTGAACGCGTCACGGGCGCTCGCCTGAAGACGCCCGAGCCTTCGCCTGTGAGCGGGCCCGGAATGGACTAAAATCCTCCCAGGTGCGAAAAAAACACGAGGTGCAGCATGGCAGACGAGCCGCAGTCGGTGCAGGAATTCATCCACAAGACCGTGACCGAGAATCCGGTCGTGCTTTTCATGAAAGGCACGGCGCAGTTCCCCCAATGCGGATTTTCCGGGCGCGCCATCGCGCTTCTCAAGGCCAATGGCGCCAAGGCGCTTGTCACCGTCAACGTGCTCGAGGACGATGAAGTGCGCCAGGGCGTGAAGGAATACGCCAACTGGCCCACCGTGCCGCAGCTCTACATCAATGGCGAATTCATCGGCGGCTCGGACATCCTGGCCGAGCTAAACGAGTCCGGCGAATTGAAAAAGCTGCTCGACACCGTCACTGTCTAGGCCCGGGTCTCAAAGCGCAGCCGGTCTGCGGGGAATTTTCCGCGCGCTTGGATTAAAGTTGTCCTTCTGACGTCATTTCGAGGCCAATCGGGCCTTAAGTCCCCGGGACACTCCTATGAATGCACCCTTGAACGTGAGCGGGCTTGCCCGCATTGGCCATTTCATCGGTGGCAGGCTCCTTAGCGAAGAAGGCGGGCAGACGCAGCCGGTCTTCAACCCGGCACTGGGCGAAGTCATCGCCGAGGTGGCGCTTGGCGATGCCGAAGTCGTGGCCCGCGCCGTGGCCAGCGCCAAGGCCGCCTTTCCCGCCTGGGCTGACACCTCGCCGCTCAAACGGGCGCGCGTCATGTTCAAGTTCAAGGAGCTGCTTGACGCCAATCACGACCTGCTGGCCAAGGCCATCACGCTTGAGCATGGCAAGGTTGCAAGCGATGCCCATGGCGAAGTCACGCGCGGCATCGAAGTGGTCGAGTTTGCCTGCGGCATCCCGCACCTTCTGCGCGGTGATTTCACCGAGCAGATTTCAGGGGGCATCGACGCCTTCAGCATGCGCCAGCCGCTTGGCGTGTGCGCCGGCATCACGCCGTTTAATTTTCCGGCGATGGTGCCGATGTGGATGTTTCCGATGGCCATCGCCTGCGGCAACAGCTTCATCCTAAAGCCCAGCGAGCGTGACCCAAGCGCATCGCTCGTGATGGCGGAGCTGCTCAAGCGTGCGGGACTGCCCGACGGCGTTTTCAACGTCGTGCAAGGTGGACGGACGGCGGTTGAGGCCTTGATCGAGCACCCTGATGTCGCGGCACTGTCGTTTGTCGGATCGACGCCGATTGCCGAATCGATCTATCAGCGCGGCGCTGCACGCGGCAAACGCGTGCAGGCACTGGGCGGCGCGAAGAATCATCTGGTGGTCATGCCCGATGCCAACCTGGATCAGGCGGTCGATGCCCTGATCGGTGCTGCCTACGGCTCGGCAGGTGAGCGCTGCATGGCCATTTCGGTTGCCGTGGCGGTGGGCAGCTCTGCCGACCGCCTGGTTGAAGCGCTCGTGCCGCGGGTTTTGGCCCTGCGCATCGCAGATGGCCAGGACGCGAGTGCGGAGATGGGGCCCGTGGTCACGGCCGAGCACAAGGCGAAAATCATCGACTACATCGATGACGGCGTGAAAAGTGGTGCGAAGCTGCTCGTCGATGGCCGAAACCATGTCGTCAAGGGGCGTGAACGCGGCTTTTTCCTTGGCGGCTCGCTGTTCGATCATGTCACGCCGGCAATGCGCATCTATCGCGAGGAAATCTTCGGCCCGGTGCTCGTCGTCGTGCGCGTGCCGGACTTCAAGTCGGCCGTCGAACTCGTCAATGCGCACGAATTTGGCAACGGCGTCTCGCTGTTTACGAGCGATGGCGGCACGGCACGGGAATTCGCGCGACGCATCCAGGTCGGCATGGTCGGCATCAACGTACCGATTCCGGTGCCGATGGCCTTTCACAGTTTTGGCGGCTGGAAGCGCAGCCTGTTTGGCGACCAGCATGCCTACGGCATGGAAGGCGTTCGCTTCTATACCCGCTACAAGGCCGTGATGCAACGCTGGAGCGACTCGATTGGCAAGGGCCCGGAATTCATCATGCCGACCGCCAACTGACGATGGCCGTGGCCAGAGCAGCCTACGACTATGTCATCGTCGGCGCCGGCAGCGCGGGCTGCCTCGTCGCAAACCGGCTGTCCGCCGACCCCAAAACGCGTGTCTTGCTGCTTGAGGCTGGAGCGCGTGATGACTATCTCTGGATCCACATTCCGGTCGGATACCTGTACTGCATCGGCAATCCGCGCACCGACTGGTGCTACACCACCGATGCGCAAGCGGGACTGAACGGACGCACGCTGCTTTATCCACGCGGCAAAGTGATCGGCGGCTCATCCTCGATCAACGGCATGATCTACATGCGCGGGCAGGCCACCGACTACGATCACTGGCGCTCGCTTGGCAATGCCGGCTGGGGCTGGGATGACGTGCTGCCGTATTTCAAGCGCGCCGAAGACAACTGGCGCGGCAGCGGCGAGTTTCACGGTGCCGGCGGCGAATTGCGCGTCGAAAAGCAGCGCCTGTCGTGGGCCATCCTTGACGCCTTCCGCGTGGCCGCCAAGGAAGCCGGAATTCCTGCAATCGACGATTTCAATACCGGCGACAATGAAGGCTCGGGCTACTTTGACGTCAATCAGCGGGGCGGCTGGCGTCTTAACGCGGCACAAGCCTTCCTGCGTCCCATCCGTAGCCGCAAGAATCTGGAAGTCGTGACGGCAGCGCACGTCACGCGCCTGGTCATCGAAGGCACGGCCGCAACCGGCGTGCGCTACGAGCAGGGCGGGCTCGCGCACGAAGCCAGTGCCCGCGTCGAAACCATCCTGTGCGCCGGCGCCATCGCCACGCCGCAATTGCTCTTGCTCTCTGGCATTGGCCCGCGCGCCATGCTGGCGTCGCACGGCATCGATCCGGTGCTGAACTTGCCAGGGGTTGGCGCGAATCTGCAGGACCACCTGCAATTGCGCATGGCCTTCAAGGTCGAGAACACGCCGACGCTTAACACGCTCGCACGGCGCTGGCACGGCAAGCTGCGCATCGGCCTGCAGTATCTGCTGACGCGACGCGGACCGATGGCGATGGCCCCGAGCCAGCTTGGCGTGTTCGCCAGATCGGGTCCGCACCATGCGCGCGCCAATGTGCAATATCACGTGCAACCGCTTTCGCTTGACCGCTTTGGCGAGCCGCTGCACAGCTTCAATGCGTTCACGGCATCGGTTTGCAACCTGCGTCCGACCTCACGCGGCACGGTCAGCCTGGCTGCGCACGACAGCCGTGTCGCACCGCGCATCGCCCCGAACTACCTTGCAACCAGCGAGGACCGGCAGGTTGCCTGTGAATCGATTCGGCTTACGCGCCGCATCGTCTCGCAGCCCGCCCTGGCCAGGTTTCGTCCGGAAGAATTTCTGCCGGGCGCGCAGTTTGACGACGACGAGGCTCTGGTTAAGGCCGCAGGCGCAATTGGCACGACCATCTTTCATCCGGTCGGGACGTGCAAGATGGGAAACGATCACGACGCGGTCGTCAGCGACAGGCTTTGCGTTCGCGGCATCGGCCGCCTGCGCATCGTCGATGCCTCGGTGATGCCCACCATCACCTCGGGCAATACCAATGCACCGACCATGATGATCGCCGAGAAGGCAAGCGCGATGATCCTCGAAGATGCCAAGCGCAGCACGCAATGCGCGCCGCGCGAGACCGAAGCCGCCCTGCTCAGCCCGGTGTGAAAGGCGAAGACCCGCGCGGGAACTAGTTGCCCTTGCCCCTCGTCCAAGTTCTACAAGAAAAAAGGAAAAGACCATGAAACATCCCGGCCCAAGCGTCGCGGTGCTTGCAGCAACTTTGATGCTCGCCGCCTGCGACAAGCCCATGCCCTCGGTTGGCGCGTCCAAGTCACAAGCCGATAGCGCCGCATCGTCTGCCATGAATGCCGCCCGCGCGGCCGCAATCGACACGGGCGAGGCGCTCAAGGATACGGCGGTCGCCGCCCAGCACGAAGCCGAGGCTGCGGTAGAGAAAACCCGCGAATCGGCCTCAAGCGGCGATCTTCAGGCTTCGATGCAAAGGGCCGGCAGCGACGCCAAGAACGCGGTCAACGTGGCCATCGACAAGACCAAGACCCTGGCCAACGACGCCAAGGACAAGACAGCCGATCAAGGCAGCGCCAAACCTTAAGCGGCCGTGCGGATGCCGCGGCACGCCGGCGCGCGCGTGCAGACCCAGAACTGCTGGCCCAACGCGTTGCCGCTGCCTGCGGTGTGATGGGTCATGGACGCGCCGCAGCGCGGGCACGGGGGCGATGATGCGAGCGATGGCTCGGACGCTGTCGGCTGGTCACTGTCCGCGCCTCTAGCGTTGCCGTGCGCGGGGGGCGCTGGAACAAATGCGCTATCAAAACCTGCAGCAGGCCTGCCTGCGTCGTCGCTGTCGATCAGCTGCGCGATCTCACTTGCGCCGATCACCGCGATGGCATGGCGGGAAAGGAGCGCTCGCATGCGCGCAGATGGCGCAAACGCGCTTAGCACCTGGCATCCGGCTGCCCCGTGCTCGACCAACAGCGCGCGCATGCGCCTTACCGCAGCGGCGCTGATCGGCACTTCGCGCCAGCGGGCAAAGCACACCAGCGTGATTTCGCCGCTGCGCCTAAGCGTCATCGTCTTGCCATCGCAGCCGACGATGCTGTAGCCTTCGCGCTGCATTGCGCGCGCAAGTTTCTGCTCGAACTCGTCAAGGGAAAGGGTCCTGAGCGCAGGCGGCAGTCGCGCCACCGCCTTGTTGCGCTGGCTCTGCAGCGCGACGAGGGCGAAAATCAGGAGGACAACAGCTGCAACGACGACGGCCAGAAGCGACGGGGCGACGTCGACATTATTCACGGCGTCTGCAGCGCCTCGTTCGGTGGCGTCTCATGGGGTGGCACGACGTCATGTCTTGCGTTGCGCGCCTTGAACCAGTGCGACAGGCGATCCAGATAGATATAGATCACGGGCGTCGTAAATAGCGTCAGGGCCTGCGACACAATCAAGCCCCCCACCATGGCAAACCCGAGCGGTCGGCGCAGTTCCGATCCGGTCCCTGTGCCAAGCATCAGCGGCAGTCCGGCAAGCAGTGCGGCCATGGTCGTCATCGTGATCGGCCTGAAGCGCAAGAGACAGGCCTGATAGATCGATTCCTCGGACGAAAGGTTCTGCTCGCGCTCGGCGGTGAGCGCAAAATCGATCATCATGATGCCGTTTTTCTTGACGATACCGATGAGCAGGATGATGCCGATCAGGGCGATCACGGAAAGATCGAAGCCGCCAGCCATCAGGATCGCCA
>Ga0116229_10010498_pt1 | contig 13882 bp, 7 predicted proteins | sample S1TSphgellanicum_3_FD_87313 | JGI IMG/M metagenome (GOLD analysis project Ga0116229, IMG submission 87313) | Host-associated microbial communities from peat moss isolated from Minnesota, USA - S1T2_Fc - Sphagnum magellanicum MG | ecosystem: Host-associated > Plants > Peat moss > Unclassified...
AACATTCCAACAAATTCAAGTGTCACACTCTATTGGCACAAATTGTGCAAAAAATACATCACTAGCATGAAATAATTTTATACTTCAACAACAAAATACATTTCTATTTTTGGACACCATGATCAACACATTTGATTATCTACAATAAGTTCTAGCAACGACTACTAGTACCTTGAATGTGTCCTATTTTTGTCCACCTATTGATAATAGATGAAATTCAATCTTAACCCAAATCTTGTGTATGATCTCCCATCATCCAAGCTTCCTATATCAATCATCAATTGTAACAAATGTTTTGTTATGATGATTGAACAATTGAAGGTGAAGTATTGTGCCTTCAACTATTATACATAATTTTTGCACTTCAAAACTATATAATATTTTGACATTCCATAAGTTATACTTGAGCAGTTTCTTTGACTTGCCTTCTTTGGGTAGATTTGATGCCATTGTCTAGTCCCCCCCCCATTGATCATAACACCATGCTCAATGAATTTTTCCAACCTTCATGAATTGTTCACCTTTGATGTCACTAATAGTTCCAACCATAAGTACAATGGGTTTCAACAACCCAATAAAAGAAAATAGATTACATCTTAGTTTGAAGTTCAACAACTTAATCCAAAACATTAAATTTGTAAGATAGAAAGGATATTAATATTTGTTTTCAAACTTGGTAATTAGTAGACAAAACAAAAACATCTCATGTATAAATTACTAAATATACAAATGATGTCATTTCTATCCAATGAAACAAGAGCTAATTTATTATGACGAACATACAATTAAATTTTTTATTCATGAGTAGAATACTTTTTTATTCATGAGCTTTTTCAATGTCCATGCAAGGACATGATGCTCATTGTCACATCTCCCATTTGGAATCCTATCCATGCAAACAACACAAAAGAATGGAATGTTGTGACATTGAAGTAAAGTGGGGTCTTTGTTGGGTATAGATTGTATCTGGTGCATATTACAGTTGCCACAAATTGTCTCATAGTTGATTGGTTTGGACTTGTCCACCTCACCAACCTTTACATCCCAAAATAATTTGTTAGTGTTTTTGTGTGTAGTTGAATGGGCAACATGGTAGTTGTTATTTTTAGTTGTCAAGAACTTGACAATTTTGTCTGCATTTGTTAGCTTGTGTCCTTGAGGTTGATATGTTCCTTCTAAACTTTTCTTTTTAGTAAAGCCCTGGCCCCATCCACTTCCCCCTTCTCGTGGCCCATTGCAAAAAAATTCCAAATCATTTCACAACCATTTGGAAAGTCATTGGAAGTTGTCAAAGAAAGATACCGAGAAACAAAATAGCAAATTCTTGTAGATTTGAATTGACCACTACATTTGTTGCTCCAAACAAAATGATATTTTGGGGAACAACCATGCTCTTTCAAATGACACCCATGCAACATGAAAGCATGTTGTACAAATAACATGTCATGAACTGTGCCATGTAGCACATAGTATAATAGGCAAGTAGGTAGATAAATAATAGGTAAAATGTTGATATGTAGGTTTCAAGTTGATAGTAAGTAAGTTGATAACATATATACATACATCAATAGGTAGGCAAATAATAGGTAAGCAAGTGGGTAAATAAAAAGTTAGTTGACACGTATTTTTATATTTTTTCATCTTGTACTTTGAATAATGCAAGTTGTGTGAGTTAACAATTTTTACATAGAATCCATATTGATTTAGTTGCACTTCCACCTGCACTCTTTCACTTGATTCAAAAGGTTAGGAACTAATAGTTTGGGTATAAGACAACAAAACATTAGATGTCATGATTCACAATTATTAACTTCATTATAGTTCTTAAGACATTTGAAAAAATTGATGAAGTTTATTGTAAAATGTGATTATGAAAATCAATTAAAAATCTTCCTTGAAAACCTATATTTATGAAAGGTTCACTAAAGTTTTCAAGGCTTTGCATTTCAAACAAATATAAATGTAATATTTTTGAATGTGATCAACATTATAAAAGTAGATATATAACCTTTATGATTATGGATCTAAGATAATCGAGTTATCTGTAAAGTCACCCATTCTTTGAACCTTAATTTGACCCTTTATCCTTAGTTCATCCCTGAATGAAAAGGCATTTGTAAAGTAGAAAAAATTTGAGAAAAAAAAGTCAATATTGAGGATGAAGTTCATAAAATTTGAAGGTGGAGGCCAAAAAAACACATAAAAAGACACAATTGTTAGAAAGCAATGAAGGCACATCATCACATTTAAAAGTTGAGCATGAAACTCCTTTCAACACAAAAATAGTGATAAAATGAGTTTTAAGCCCCGTTTTATGGATGTGTATTTATTTTTGCCTCAATTTTTGATCTTAGCCCAATTTTGGGTTTCTAGTGCCCATTGTCCAGGGCTTTACAGATAACTATAATAAGTACGAAAGAAAATAATATTTTGTTACATTTGTCAGTTCGTGCCTGGTAAACCCATCTTATGAAGAAAACTTCTAATGAAGTTTGGGGCTGAGTTCATTTAACAACCAAGTATGTCAGGAGCGTGGAGACTTTGAACCAGTCCAAAGGCTATGTGTTTGGACTGGTTCAAAACTCAAGTGCACCATGGTTTCGTACAAGTGTAAATTTTCCTTTGAGCACACATTAGGCAGTTTGGAATGGAAATCGGATGGTTAGTTTAGCTGGATGAATAAAGGACCAGGTTGCATGTCTCTAGTTTGGTGGGGTGCAAGAGGGACGCAAGTGTCAGGTTGGGCCTCCCGACATTCACGGGTTAAAACTTAAGCGCTTTGCCCTCTCACTCACTTTGGACAGTGGACTGGTTCCAGCGCACGATGGGTTCGTACAGGTAGAGTTTTTTCTTTGAGCACACATTGGGCCCATCAGATTCTAGTTTGTATAGGTCCTACTGTTTAGGAGACTGTCACCGTCAAAAAAGAATTTTACATTTTAGCCACTGTTGACTACAGTCAAGTAGAACAGGCCCTATGGGGATCGGGGGAGCTTTTTTTTGCTTCTCTTGGAATTCGAGTTGGGGTTATTTTATTAAACCATTCCTTCTTTTTCACTGATATTAAGAGAGAAATTCAAACCCTAAACCCTAAACTTGTAACTGGTTTGGGTGTCCTGATTCTACTTTTGGTGCAGTCAGTACCACTTGTGATGTATATGGACAGTGGAGAACATGCTTGCTTGTAACTGGTTTCAGTGTCCTGGTTCTACTTTTGGTGTACCACTTGTAATGTGTATGGACAGTGGAGAACATGCTTGCTTGTAACTGGTTTTGGTGTCCTGGTTCTACTTTTGGTATAGTCAGTACCACTTGTAATGTGTGTGGACGGTGGAGATCACGCTTGCTTGTAACTGGTTTTGGTGTCCTGGTTCTACTTTTGGTCTGGTCAGTAGCACTTGTAATGTGAATGGACAATGGAGAACTGGCTTGCGATGTGAATTGATGATCGAGGAAACCAGTTACACTCTGGAACAGGCCCTGGTGAAGCCAGTTACCAATTAATGGAACAGCAGCTTGTCCTACCAGGTTTGCTAGGTTCCCAACTTTCATAGTACATAAAAGCTGCATGATGGTCATAACCTATGTTGGGTTAATATGTAGGGTTGCCAGCATCACTTTTTGGAGGGATTTTCCTGGGACATCCTGCCAAGCTGTGGGGGTTCGGTATATGGAATCCTTGGTGAAGTTTAGGTTTGAGCTAGTATTTTCTAATTTGGGGATGTAGCATCCATGCTAGAAAAATTGCTGGGAACGATGGGACATTGTTGAGGGATGACATGAAATGATGTGAAAACAACATGAAAATGATGGGGAACAGTCAGAATGGTGGGAAAACGACAGGAATGTCCACAAGGGACAATGAAATGTTAGGAACCATGCTCGGGGATGCCCAGATTTTTTTAAATTCATTTATCTTCCAAGCACTGGGGGGGTACTGAGGGATGATGATAATGCTCAGAAGTATGTCAACGACATTGTAATTTATTTTTAAATATTAATTAATTAATTAAGTTTTTTGGTTGAGCGATAGGAATACTAGGAAACACGCTGGAGCACCCTGAAGAGAGAAATCCGAACCTCCACCCAGATTAAAAAAAATGGTTAGCTAAATCTTTTAAAAACTTTACTGCTAGCAGGGACACCACAAGGGATATCACTTCTGGTCCAACCAGGTAATATGTTAGCCAAGACTGTGAAGAGCCAAATCAGATATGAGCTAGAATAAATAACTCTCCCAAAAAGCAAAAAAAAAGGAAAGAATATTTGGTTTTACAAAAGCTAACAAGCTGTTTCTGCCTTCAATGTCTGGTTTCAACTTGTGCCAATTTCGGTTGTTTCTTTTTGAATGCAAAAAGCTCCCTTTTCGTAAGGAAATTAGAATTAACCTCCTTCATCCAAGATGATAATGGATCCTGTCTTGTAACTGAGGCTATGTGATTTGGGTTCGCTATTCCATAAGGCATGAAATGCTCGTGGCTCTGTGACTCCATATGAGAATGGTCCATTTCTTGTGTCCAGAACTATCCTCCTGAATAATATCTACTTTGGAGGAGGGGGAACTATGCCTTCTGACGAAAGGGTTTAAGTGCCCAAGAAATAACCCCAAAACACAACCACTTCTTTCTAACACGAAACTAAAGTCAGACTGGGGACAATCACACCAACTCAGAAAGGAAGTAATACAAGCCCCTCGTTCACCTAGGGAGACTAAATATTCGACCAGACTGCATGTGTGTACTAGCAGGCCAAAAGCCAAAACCTCCGACTTAAATGGACTAAAGCTGTTCTGACTTTTGGTGTACAAATCTTCAACTACAAGGCTATAAGCAACTCTCCACACATCAGGGACCCAGGGAGGACTAAATGGTCAGACTGCTAATTAGTCAAACGCGCAGTTTCTAATCCGACAAATAAATCAAGACAAAATTACCATCCAGTTCTCTGCAAATCTAAAGCGGACCAGAGATCCAATGATGAAATTCTTGGGCTGCAAACAAATTTCTTCATTGGATTTTGGATTTCCTTGCATTTTGGGTTTTTTGTCCCATACAGCCTGGGTTGTTTGACATGACGAATTTCAGTGCAGGAAATAGGGTGGGACTGACCACTGGTCAATGTCCTGCCCATTGCAGATTTGGCATTAGAAAAACATGCGCATCCTGTACATCACTTCCCATTTTTATTCAATCAAGGACATAATAATGAGGAAACTTTTTACTAGAACAGATTTTTCAAAATGAGAAAAACAGCATTTTTAGCTTTGAAGTTGGAAATTGGATAAGACAGATGCTGCCCACTATAATAAAGTGCAAATATGGCAACTAAATAGACTATAGGGACATGCACATGAGTCCTTACAGAGAATTCCTCCCAGTGGTAAAACTAAAAACCAGTGTTGGTCTGGTATGGACTTTTGAATACACTAGACTAGTCCAGGTATTAGATTATTATGTCATTTTAAATACCAGGCTGCTACTAGTATTGGGTACTCTAAAAACTCTCGTACCAGTCTGGTCCTGGTATTGAGGCCAAGACTGATTGTTGGCTGGTATGGAGCAGGTACACACCTATAAAGTTGATACAAGGCTGGGATTACCTCAGGTCCCTACTCCCAGCCAGGCTGGAATAGGTTTAGGTTGGTATTGCCTCATCTTTGAAATTTCAAAGGAAAGCATTATTGACAAACATTCAGCAGCTAGACTCATAAGATATTATGTATTTCTGATGTAGTAGATAATGGTCAAAATAGTAAATAAAGACATTATTATCTTAAAGCACAAAAAATTTACAAAGATAATAAGGTTTTGATATCCATTCATATATATTTTCTGAAGTTTCCAGTGTCCATGCATAGTTATAGTGGTGATCTTTCAGAATTAAAATTGTCCCTTGTCTTTCATGTTTCATTATGTCATGATGAACAACTTACCAAGCAACTTCATCACATTTGTCATACAACAAGTTTGTATCAAAACTTGTAATGACAAGGATGAGGTTCGATCAATGTTAGGTAGGCATTGAATACCTTTGGATGAATGTAGGTATTAATACCCCTCACAACTAGACCTGACATTATTTTGGAAATCAATCAATAAAATTTGTTTCCATTGAAATTGCTATAACTTTTAATGATGAAATATCCAAATAATCAATAAAAGTAGATAATATTGTGATAGAAATTTGGTGCAAAATAAATGATATAAGGGCTAGTAATGTGACCAAGAAGAGTAACAACTTAAAAGTAGGTAGGTAGGTGAGTAGGGATGGTGGGCCCCAAGAGGAAGATAAGTTGAAACTGAGCCAACTGCCATCGTTCAAGCTCTGATAGACGAAGCTCAAATTTGTCTGAATGGAATTGAATCATGAACTGCCTAATGAAGGTTGTAAAAACTAAGCAAGGGGACCTCTTCTAAACATTTGAATTCCCGAATTGTGTTGGCACAAGTATGCAAAAATCAACTTATTTATGCCAAATACCACTATCAACTAGAGAAATGAATTTCGTCAGTGGACCCAATATGTCTTTCCTTAGCTTGAGTCATGTATGATGTTTCACCTCCACAAGTGGAATCTGCCCTAGAAATCTTAATAAGGTTTGTAATGACAATAGTTGTCAATGCTCAAACATCATCTTTGTACAAAACAATGTTAATTCATTATCAATGAATAATGAATATGTACATGCATGGATTTCATCCACAAACAACAAACTAAAGTACATGAACTTTTGTATGGATAATCTTATATAATTAATAACTATCTTTAAAAAAATTTAATATGCATTTCATGATTTATGTTGGGGTGGGGTTATCAGGAATTGTTAGGTCACAAAACACTATGGAACTTAACAAAATCCCACCAAAAAAAGACACATTCATATTAGTCAAACTCAATCATGAGACAAGAAATTGAGCCCAAAAATATCACACAAAAACATGGAAAACCAAACAATGACCTTCAATTAATTATTACAGGTCCTGTTAGATTTGAATGCTTCAAAATCTCATACTGCAAAAGATGAGATCTAGAGGCAATAGCGAGGAATAACCATCAAACACACACCACAAAGAACCAAAGTGATCTCCAACACAAATAATTCCTACCAAAAAAAATAATCAACTATTAAATAACACTAAGGGCTACGATGGGGAAAAATGGAGATGAGAATATGGTAGGGCCCATTCCACCCATGAATGCAGCAAGCCCAGGACAGGTTTTTTCAGGGCCTGTTCCAAATTGTAACTGGTTTCTCCACTGTCAATTCAGATTTCACCTGCTTTCTCCAAAGTCCATTCCCGTTCAAACGGAAACGGACAGCACAAAAGGTAGAAGTAGGAACTAGGAAAAATAGGACACTCCAACGAGATATGTAAATGTGAAAGAATGAAAAAAGGTCCAAATCAGGCATTCAATTCACTCCAAGTTTGATGGTTGTGTGTCGGTGGAGCTGCACAGAGGGTGGCATTATAGGAAGTGAAGTCAGAGTTTGGTTGCATGTACAGCAAGTTTATTTTAGCCTAGGTATTCCAATCCTTACTAATTAAACACTTCATATAGTCATCTGTAATCATCTCTTCGTATGCATAGTTGCCCTCCAATCTGTTGTTGCCAAACTCCAAAGTTGACAGGGTGTTGAACTCTTAAGAGGAAATGAAAAGTATGTGCAACTTCTCTCCAAGGTTCAAAGACATTTGAGAATGAAGACCAGGCCTCCTAAACTAAATCTGAATAGAAGTCAATCCTCAATCTACAACCCAATCCGCCACTAAAAGTGGGTCAGGATTCAGGAATGAATACCAAGATGCTTTTGGGCAGACTGTCTCTGATGCACTGTTGCATCATCATATACTTTTCATACTGTCATTTGTTCAGACAATTAAAAAATTACTTGATTCTCAATCAGAACAGTTGATCATGATCAAAAGGCTATGTGAAAAGAGCCTACCCATAGATTTATACGCATGTAACCCATGTGCCAGTGTATGTGATAAGTTATTAGTGAAGAATTATTTGCATGAGCTGCACATAGTTAGGCTGTTGCAATTGACGTTTGTGAAATGATTGACTAGTCTAAGTTCTGAGAATTAATCTCTACAATCTGCTTGTCACCTCACTTGTATAAAATGCCAAATGAAAAAGAAATCTATTATCACAATTGCCGAATTGGAGTACAACATAATCCATCAGACAAAAAATGTAACATGCAATAGACTTCTCTACATAAAGTACCCCAAACTTTTGATAAAATCAAAAGTCAGGATGAAAACAGTATGGAGGAAACAAACAGGTGGATCCAACTGCCTTTCTTGAACCTAGGTCCTAAACTGGTCCTCACGTGAGTTTCATCCCCAGTTTTGGATTTGCTTTACTTGCAAGCACCTTCACTGCTGCTGATACTCTTCTTCAAATGAATTCTTGTCCTAAGATAATCCTCAAAATTTCATTCGAGGGTACCCAATTTCACTCCGTTTGAGTCTGTGCTCAAAATTGGGGATGAAAGAGGGATTAGAGGGTCAAACTAGGAACTGATCTACCCAGTTCCATTAAAAAGGATACCGAATTTCTCTCAGTTTCCGGCTACACTCCAATTGGACGAAGAGGGGATTACAGGGTCAAACCAAGAACTGATACCCAGTATCATGGTTCACTAAAGAGGATACCCAATTTTGCTCAGTTTCTGGCTACACTCAAATTGGGGATTAAATAGGGATTAAAGGGTCAAACCAAGAACTGATCCACAGTGTCATAATTCATTAAAAGGAGTACCCAATTTCGCTCAGTTTCCGGGTGCACTCAAATTGGGGATGAAACAGGGATTAGATGGTGAAACTAGGGCCCAAAGACAGGGTGAATTTAAGGATAACTTTAATTTGTGAAGAGAAATCCATGTTGAATGGGTAATGACTGCATAAGAATGTAGAAAGATTCTCAACAGACTTTTCATTAGCAATGATCATCAACGGTTTGTCCAGCATTCCTGCAAGGGTTTGATTTGGCCGCATAATCAGTTGCTGCCAGTTCGTGTACCTCGAACTTCAATTTCTTGTCTTTTTCTGTTTGGCTGCTCTACAGGCCATGGACAAGCTGATCATGTCTTGACAGCAGCCATTCCCAATTCATTTCTCGAAATTTTCGAATTCAATCAGGGCCTAACTACTGAAAAGTAGGAAGCTGCTACCGTACTGTATATCACGGATAGGAAACTGAGAAGCTTTCCTGCAACTTGCCGGCGGGTCAGGTCACCGAGTTGTTTCAATTTCTGCTGCATTTCTACAACCAACCCTAGCTGGAGTTTTCACCTCTCACTTCATGCAGTCATCAGCCTGTAGCAGGCCAACGGCAATTATCGGTGTCTGAGGTTTTGCTAATAAGAAAGTCGCACGCTCACTTCTTCCTGATCTGGTCATGTGCCTCAATCACAGGATACAAAACCAGCACCGATTCCGGTGAGATTCGAACTGATCTACTTGAGTTCGTAGTAGGCTCGAAGGGTTGGCCTTCGTGACGATGGAGCCGCAGCTCAGAATGAAGTAGTGCACCACCTTTTGAGCTCTGATCCAAACAATAAAAGAAAGATAACAGTTGTTAACGATTCAGGTCATAATTTAACTCGCTGTTGATCGGGTTATTTAGCAGAACACCGACGGCCGCTTCAAAAGTTTCGCCGCCATGTGATTCCCTGTAAACATTCTCCAACGCATCTTTTGCTACAGAGGGCTCACGCTAAGGTAGGTGTCTAGTGTTCACCCTTCATGCACAAGGAAGCTGAACAATCAACCGTTAGATAGTATGATTGCACGACCAAGCATATTAAAGTTGCAACCCATTAAGCTGTCTTTTGTGTTGAACGTAGGGTGCGGCAGTTGTTGTCTATAGACGACGTTGGCAATATTTATGAATCACACGGCCTGATCCTTAGGGTACTATTATTATCAGCAACTTGTTGCAGCTTATCACCTTTGTCATGATCAGAGTGAAACGATTGGCAGCAGTTCATCAGCGTAGCTTGACAGGGGGAATTGGGACACAGACTAAGACACTAATTTGATATGATGAGAGCTGTGAACTTGACATGAATGTGAGATCACCACATTGTCATGAGGTTGAGGGGAATTCTATTGGAATGTCATCTAATCATCATCTATAAGTTCATGATTTCATTTGTGTGATGAAGAGACAACATTTGGAGTTCATGATCTGTGTTATTCATTATACGGTTGAAACAAAAGAGTTGCAGCTTTATCTTATCTCCTTTTAGGACTTTATGACATCTAAAATGATTATCAAAATCTGACAACAATGAATTCTAAAATATTTCTCCACTATCTTCTACTTGTGAGGTCTTAATCTGGAATGATTTCTTTCATGGTATTAGAGCCAGAAAAGAAATGCTAGGAATAAGATGGTAATTCGTTCTCTAACAAATTCATAAAAGGGTAAGCAATCTTCTATGGTTGTGATAATACGCTTATTTAACAATCAATTACCACGGTGTTGATAGCTCTAAACATCATACTATAATGATTGGAAAACTAAATAGCACAAATTTCATAGTATGGAAGATAAAAATTAAGCTATTAAAGTAAAATGTAACATCCTTTTGAACTCTAGAGACATTCGGATAATGATAGTTAGAAATCTTGAAATGACCAATGAAGTTTGGGAATATTTTCATGAGACGCTGTGAACATGTTGGTAGAGCCACACAATTGATGCTAAAAAAGAAATTCATGGAGATGGAGATGAATGAACGAGACCTCGTGACAACATTATTTAATCTTGGAATCATTTCGAGGCATGTTAAATCAATTGGTTGCAACTAGTCTAGAGATCTTAGATGATGAAATTGTAGGCTTGTAGAGGGTGAAAGCATGAAAAAGTATACCAAAAACAAGATCATCCTCATGAGTAAAAAACAAAAAATTTGTGACGAGTACATTAGAAAATAGGTTCAATGCCTTACAAGAGTATCCTTTTGAACTACATGAGGGCATCAAATGTGATATGTTGAAAGTTTCAAAAGTTGTATCCACTCTTTTTTTTAAAACTTATTTTCAAGTTTCAATCCACTTTGCAAAATTTGCCAATTGTTCACATTGTGAGAAAGTAGATTGAAAATAGGTCAAAAGACTTCAATTTGAAATTTTCATTCATATGTTGCATTTTGAAAAGGTTTGGGAAATGATTTAATAAATTAAACACATGTAATGGGGTGTAAGCAAAATAAAGTGAACAACTTGATTACCTTGTCAAAACTAAAACAAGTAAATTTAAAACAACAACAAAACCCATTATAGAATTGTGGAACATTGAAAGTTTTCATTTCAATGATTAAAAAATATATATGTTTACACTAATGTGCATTAATTTTCATATTCCAAATTATAAAAGTAGGTTTCAAGTAGGCTCTTCAAATACAAATAACTTTTGACATTTACTTTTCAATGTGGGCTTATGGTTTCAAGTAGGTGTCAAGTATGTTCAAGTACAAAAAGGAAATTGTTTTTTTTTTTTTTTTGACTTGCTAAAACATATGTTGATCTTCATTTCCTAACTTATTAGGGCCTTGGTTTGTTTGAATGTCCAACTTTTGGTACGGTATTGGGTGCATTTTATATTAAGAAAGTCCATGTTAAATATTGATTTTGTTGGTGGTACTACTGTGAAAGTTAGAATTTGATTAACAATTATTAATGGCAAGTACAAGGATCTTGGAAAATTCAAAGGGGGTCCTTGGCAAAAGAAATCAACCTATACAATTTTGACACCTATTAATGATGGCCACTAACTAAAATAGGAGGAAATATCATAAATCAAGCTTTTAATGAAAAAATAATAATAGTTGGCTAATAAAGTTTGTGTAGGGGGTGGCGGTAACACATGACCTTTGATAGCAGAGTGCAAATTCTTTAAGGTGTACCAAAATTTTGTCACAAGGTGCGATCACAATCAAATGAGCCAATGGTGATGAAGGACTCAAAGACTACAATCCTTTTCATGGTTATTTTCACTTTCTCATAGAAAGGAATTTTGGGATGAAATCTTTTGCAATATGTTATTAAAAATATACATAACTTTTTCAATACATCACATTTTTTGTATTAACTTTTCATGAATAACTAAGAATTTTTAAATAGTGTACAAATTCTACCAAATTCTACGTTCCATTTTGAAAATTTATCTTAATTTCAAATTGTATGAAAATATGTTATTTATTTAATGCTTTATTTTATTGTTTCATAAACTACAACTTTGTTTTAGATGTCATGTACATTATACCCCATTTACATGTGGAAAAAGACTTTTGAAAATTTAAAATTCTAATCAATAAATTTTTAATTTAAATAATTTTCAAACTTCACAACTTTCAAATTGTGAGTGTTTTTTAAATGTGGATAATCAATTAACTTCATCTCAATTTTTTTCTCATCAAAATTCCTTATAAAGAGTTTCGCTAGCTTAGTAATTTGCAAAATTAATTACTATGATGCAACTATTATTCAAGTTCAAAGGTCTTTTATTAAAACCAAAACCCAAATTATTATTTTTTGAATTCTTGTTTTGAATTCTTCAACATTCATATTAATCATTTAGCATTACATTCCATGATTAACATGGCATTAAAGTGGCACCACAAAAATATATTTAACAAAATTATAATTTTTGTAGAGTTTTGGCAATTGCCTGACCTACTTTTTGGCTCGTTTAATTCTAACTACACCCCACATTGTCACCATTTTTTTATCTTTTTTACCTGGTTTTTTTACCATGTAAAAACATATTTATGGATGATTATGATGGAATTTAAAATTGTAATAGTCTAAAATATAGTCCTTCTAAAATTTTTGACAACTTTTGATTCATTATTTTTCTTGGGGATCAAAATATAAGGTAAAAGAAAACTGTAGTAAGGACTAGGCCTTTTTCGTCTTATGTGGTACACCTTTAAGGATTTTCACCCAACAAGTAAATTATATTTTTATGCCCTCATGTGGAAGAGATGTGTCTCTCTAAACTTGGAATAACAAGTTTTAGAACTTATGTTGAAGGTTGGCATGTAGCAGGAAAACATTAACTATTAACTCAACAAAATCCAAGGCATATTAAACCCTCACAAAAGCTAATGTGATTTATTTATAAAAATAAAATTAAAAAACTAAACATGGCGCCCATGTGAAGGAACCTGAAGGCAGGCTAGTGGTCGACACATGACATTTAGTGAAAGGTTAGTCCAGTCATGGATTATGGATTAGTTACATCTCCACTGATGAGTGTTCATCATGCACGCACAATCCCACAAGACAGTAAATGTTCTACACAAGTTCCATTTGTCATTGATTATTTGTAAAAAAATTTGAAACACCATTAGGTTGCCAAAATTTACAGTGATTAAACTTGGCTTAATATTCACCTATAACTTGTAGTCATGGCATGTATCAAGGTTGAAGGTGCTTGTACCAAAAAAATTAACAAACTTGAAATAAAAACTCCACTGATAAAAGAACCATTGACAAAGGAGTATTTCCGTGATGTTTTGGACCTACCAAAAACTGTGATCAATTTCAAATGCATGAAGACGACAATCAACACATTGCAACTACAAATTGTGATGCTTAGTGGGGTGTGTGCAAGAGTAAAAACCCTTGTAGGTATTTGCAAGGTTCTAATCTTGAGTTGAAAGCACACATTGAATATTTATGGCCCATAGTGCACTAGCATAAAATGCCATCTATAGTAATTTCATTAATTTCACTACTAGAAATTTTGTCTTTTGCAACTTGTCTTATGCAACTAAAAAATGTTGCATGCAACTGCACATGTTGCATGCAACTCCAAAATAGTTGCATGTGAGATTTTTTAGTTGCATAAGACAAGTTGC
>Ga0116229_10010501_pt1 | contig 13874 bp, 7 predicted proteins | sample S1TSphgellanicum_3_FD_87313 | JGI IMG/M metagenome (GOLD analysis project Ga0116229, IMG submission 87313) | Host-associated microbial communities from peat moss isolated from Minnesota, USA - S1T2_Fc - Sphagnum magellanicum MG | ecosystem: Host-associated > Plants > Peat moss > Unclassified...
CAAAAAGTCACCACAGAAAAAAAGCTGTTCTTCTTATCGATAGAACCAATGTTGGGTGGTTCTTCCTTTTTCAGAGAACCTCTGGTCCAGGTTTTGACACCTAGAAAAATTTAGTTGGTTTTCCGGGTGTAGCCCCCAGGCCTGATTTGAAAACTGGGTCAGGTTCCACTACACATTACACACTATTTGAGATTGAAAATGTTTAGGTATGAAATATTATAACAAAATTAAAATTGGAATCCTAAAGGTACCAAGTTTGACAACAAATAAATAGGAAGAGAATATTTAATTATAAAAATTCAATCTACTCACCAATTTTTCAAAACAATTAACATTTTTTACTTCAAGTACCTTACTCTGTTTTGAAAAACGCTCATTCACAGATGCAGTTCTAGAAAAAGCCTAGTTCCACAGTCCGGTCTTATGTGTTGATTCCATGGACGGGGAGTGGTAGAGGTTCAGATCACAATAACATTACCCTTAACCTCTGATTTTAACACAAAAATCTGAAGGACCTGCCAGCACCGGGTAGAACCTTGGAAATTTTTATTGGTGTAAATTTAGAGCAATGTGTTGGAAGGTGCAAATTTTCATCCATATGAGAGTAGGCCTTTTGTTTCCCTGGTGAACTGGACGGAAGCCATGAAGCTCCACCTCCGTTACCACACCTCTTTAGCACTGATAATTACATCGCATAAAGCCCAAAAATGAGCTTGCATTTGCCTGTCACCCGATAAGTCCTGATTTCAGTAATGCCTTCCCCCCAAGCAGGCTTTGCCCTATGTGTAAAACCCTTCTGGAAATGCTCTATTACAACCCCATTATGTGAGACAAAATAAATAATATAACTTAGACCGAATCTAATTAATAAAAATTTGACTATGTCCCCAAATTTATGCCCCTGCCAGAAGCCTAGGCCAAAAATCATAAATTACACTTTCCAAAGTCGAAATTCCAGACTTCCCAAAACTCCTTGGTGGGCCACATGATGTCTCTGCTGCACACCAGCGGAAAATATTAAACAGGCCAAAGGAAATGACTGCAGTCAGTACAAAAGTGCTGCAGCCTGAGAGTTCCCATTGGATGCATGATATTCCTATTTCCAATAAAACCCTACTACTTACTGGGTAAAAGAGCGGAAAATTTAAACAGGCAAAAGGAATTGAATGTAGTGAGTACAAAAGTACTGCAGCCTGAGCGTTACCATTGGCTGCATGACATTCTTATTTCCAACAAAACCCTAATACTTATTGGGTAAAAGAGCGGAAAATTTAAACAGGCAAAAGGAATTGAATGTAGTGAGTACAAATGTACTGCAGCCTGAGCGTTACCACGGGCTGCATGACATTCCTATTTCCAACAAAACCCTAATACTTACAAGAGAGGAAAATTTAAACAGGCAAAAGGAATTGAATGTAGTCAGTACAAAAGTGCTGCAGCCTGAGCGTTCCCATTGGCTGCATGACATTCCTATTTCCAACAAAGCCCTACTACTTACTGTGTCCAAGAGTCGAAAATATTAAACAGGCAAAAGGAAATGAATACAGTCAGTGCAAAGTTATTACTGCTGCTTCAGCAGTAATACTTTTATACTGACTGCATTCACTTCCTTCGGCCTGTTTAATATTTTCCGTAGGTACCGCCACCTGAGTGCGTTTCATTATAATTACCATGGCCTAGGGTCACTTTAGGGTACCCTGTGAAGTAAGTGAGTCAGTGATCTTCCACTATAGGACTTAGTCAAATTTGGTCAGGAGTAAGAGAGGTGAGCAGAAGAAGTTGGACTCCCATTATAAACTAGGTAGTGCTTGGAGCCTATTGTCTAAATAAGGTGATCTCACACTTTTTTTCCTCATGATGTGAGGACTTGAGCCCTTTTTTTTTCTGCACAAGTTGCAAAAAGTCACCTCAGACGAAAGAGTAGCTTCTTATTTGTTAGAAGAAATGTTTGCTGGTTGTTCATTTTTCAGAGAACCTCCCATAAATTATGCTCCTTACCAGGGTTTCTTTTCCCAATTTTGTCATGTGAAGGTGGTGATCACCTGTAAGATGATTGAGCTAGATTTGGCGATTAAAAGCTTGAAATAAATTTTTCGTGGCCTCCTCTTGTATTTTTGATGACCAATCAGAACTTAGTGTAGCATTTGGCAATTTTTAAAAAAAATTGGAACTTTGGCGACTTAAAAAATTAAAAAAACACCCAAATTTCGCCAGTTCAAAAAAAATCCCTCTATTCAACAAATGTTTGGCCCCGAAAAAAAATCACTCCTCCTCAACCAGGACATATGACTATTTTGCTTAATTATGGATCGAAGACAATGACATGTTAAGTAGTGATGACTTTTGACGAGATTTATGCAATTTAAGAACTCTCAAAAGTGGCAATCTTCCCTCATATTCCTTTATGTCTTCTTAATGGGTTCCTCAAAGGCCTACCCATCACAAGCTCGTTTACCGAACCATACTGGGGACTTGCTTTCATGAGTGGTAACATGACTCAGATGTCGAAAGCTGAAGTTTTGTCAAGTTGGGTGTTGTGTTATTTTAAATAATTTAAATAACATAGAAAGCCTGAAATGCGGGAAGATTTATACCCACCAATTCAATGAATTATCTGACAAAGAAGCGTGGGCTTCTTGACAGTGTGTGCTCAATTGTCTTGCCATTGCCTAGGCAACACAATTGTGTAGACACCACAGAATATGCCATTTTTTTTTTGCCTATAATAAGCAGGCCTGCCTACTTTCACCCGCATTCACAGTTTGCTTGACTTACTTGCATGTTCTGCCCAGGGCCTTCCCTCTCCTCCTCCTACTCCGTCCTGTTCACGTCAAGGACTGTCACCAGTTTTCAAGCTTGCTTTGAGACGGTCTAGAAGGGTTCAGAGTTAGCCTAGTGGTGAAGATGTCGATGAGCCATGAAATTGTTCCAGTTTCTGAAACGATCAGCCAGACGGCCCAAGAAGGTTTGGGAGTCGGGGGCCAAGTGATCGCGAAGTTGGAGATGCGTGAACTTGGACATTCGGGCGAGACCAGACAGCCGGGCCAAGGAGGTTTGAGAGTTGGCCAACGTACGAGGATGCTGGGGATGCGGAGGAAGCGTGAAGTTCGACGATCTCTTGTCGAAACTAGCCAACCGGTTTGTTTCTACTCCTTTTCCCGGGTTCACTTCAGTTCGTTTCCTCGGAGTGATTAAGATGCAGGTTTGGGGTCTACGTTTATTGGAAGTATGTATTATGTACACACAATAGTACTAAGAGAAGTTAGTGTCGGAAGAGTGGCTTTTATGCATGCATCCTGTTTTGGGGTGTTCTCTCTTGTTCTACAATGTCCCAACCATACTTCCCAGAGGCAAGCAATGGTCATTGGTTTATATAGTTTTGGAGTTGTCATGATTTGGAGCAACTTAGTCATGTCCTAAGATGTCAGGCTTTAATAGTATATCCAGAGATGTTTTGGTGGTTCGAGCTATTTCTCAGAAATGTAGAGGCCAACCTTCTGGCATATGCTCTATGCCCGATTTCCCTTCTCGTATGTTCATCTACTGGTTTCACGAACCGTATGCTATCTTCCCATGCAGGTCGTTCTGAGGTCCCCATTGACTGATTCAATATTTGACATGAGGTACCCATTTTTATACCAATGCTTTTTCCACTTTGTGAAGCCTTCGATGTCTTGATATCCATCCATATTTTAGATGGAAAACTTAGCTCATATTTTTCTATTATGTCATTTGCTAGTTCACGAACTGTAGGCGAGGATTTCAGTTGACTTAGTTCAAAGTCTGTCTTGCCAATAGTTGAAAATAGAATTCTTTCCTTGACAATCTACAAGTTTATCAAAGTGACTTAACCAAGACCACTGTGGTGATTTCAAATTGCACATTTGGGCCCAGTGCCAACTTTAGGATCTCACATCTCTAGACTGTTGTGAAGACTACAACATTTTCTTTCTCCTAGTGGTGCACATTCAATGCGTGCTTTCCTTTGGTTTGAAGTGTAATTGTTGTATTACAGGGTGGAGGAGCTGTCAAATGCGGCCAGAAAAATGCGTTATGTCCCGGAAAAGAAGAGTGTGGAAAAACTGCTGTCAGTCTCGGAAAAGAAGAGTGTGGAAGTTGAGCTATTTGAAGCATCTAAGGATTCTGAGTGGTTTGATGGAATAGAGAAAAAGAATTGCAAGTTGCTTCTGCATCTCTTCAGATTAAATCCAAGCCTATGGGTACAGACAGGTCTCAAGGGTCGAAGTGTACTGCATGTAGCACTCATGCAGGGATGCTCGGAATTGGTGCATGAACTTCATCATAATTATAAGGGCGATTTGCTTCCTTCCGGAGTAACTCCATTTCTGTTTCTGTGGGATAATGCGAGGGATGGGAGATTGAAAGACGCCTCTGCTCAAGATATATGGCTTGTTATGGAGGGACCAGCCAAAATTGGAAATGAATCATCTGCAGATTCACATGTGCCATGGTGGGAGTCGTTGGATGGACGAAATAGTTTTGAGTATCTACATGGTGTTGACAAGGAAATGTTGAAGTTACGTGAAGCTGCAGGTGATATTGCCAATGAGAAGGAGTCCGAGATGGATCAAAGTGCCGAGGAAATGTTGGAGTTACGTAAAACTATAGCTAATATTGCCAATGAGAAACAGTTCGTGATGGATGAAAATGATGTGGATTTTAACTTTGTGCATCCTGGACGCAAGGAATTATACATGCATATGGCCTCTAATATGTTGGGAAATGTCCCTAGTCCAGATGGGGAAAAGTTAGGGGATAGTAAGATAGGCCAGTTCATAATTGCAGTAATAGATAAATTATTGAAGGAAAATCTTCTCCAGAAATTATTTGAGCAACACGATCCACAAGGTAGAACAATCTTACAAATATTGGTTAAGTTACCAAATACCTATGACAATTATAGCTTTTTGAGTGAAATTTTACAAAAGTTGCCGAACGAGTGTGTAAATACTCTGGACAAAGCTGGAAGGACGGTATTACATTGGGCTGTTGGGCATAACTACATTTGGGCAGTCCACAGTCTCTTGAATAGCAGAAAAGCAGACTGCCTTACTTCTTTTAGGACCCAATATTATTGGGACATATCTATATTGAAATTAATTTTATTATATGAATATGAACTATCCGAATATAAGATTGCTTTTTCGAAGATACAGAAATATAATGATAAAATTACTTTTTCGAACATACAAGAGTATGTTGATTTGATAGTAAACAACCAGCTGAACAAGCAATTTATCCAAGTTTGTTTCAAAATGGCACCTACTCAATGTCCTCTGGATATTTTATCATATGCTGTATTATTGGGTAAGAAAAAATTCGTGGAGCAAATTATGGAAACAGAGGTAATATATCCCCACCTTTGTACATCCCCAACTCACGCTGTTCCAACTGTTCGCTGAAAGTAAAAACACAAGACCATATGACAACAACGTTGGTTTTGACCAGATGAAATAGCTTAATTTTCTATTGTATAATGTTTCTCAAATTGTATTGTCCATTAATAAAGAACAACCGAAGATGACTATATTTAAATGACCTTTTAATATGTCATTTAATATAATTTCATTTTTCAAATTATGAGGAAAAAAATTGAAAAGAAATTCGTGACATATTCTATTTTCAAAGAAGTTGTCACACATTGACCAAATTGTTAAAAAAATATGCAATAGCAAATTTTTTATTGTAATGGAACAAAAACTGTGGAAAAGTAAAATAAATGAAATATGCTTTGTAAATTTTGGAACGTATCTCAAGCATGTTAAGATATGTTATTACCAATGGATAAAACAAACAAGTTGAAACGGATAGTTGTACAACATCTATTGATTGGAAAAAACGTATCCTAATGAAAAGAATTTTAGATAATAATTGTTGATAATACATTTCCTTGCAACCACCATCTGCCCTATTAAGTTGACACAATAACCAGTATATAGTATATATCTGTCACATGCATTTAAATGAAGATATGAACATCTACAAAGACTTTGGATATGAAATGTTGCTTATAGAATTTCCAATAAAAAATATGTAGAATTTTGTACAGATGATGGACATGTGAGTTTTACTCAAAATAGTTTTAAAAATCATTTATTAAATTTCTTTATTAAATTATGTCCATGTAGCAATAAGTGACTTATTTTTTCATTTCTATTGCAGGAATACAAAGAACGCTACTCGCACGAAAAGCAACTTCTATCATATGCTGCTTACTCGGGAAATGTTCAAACTTTACAATTTTTCTTACAAAACACTGATGTTGATAATGGAAATGGTTTTTTAAAACCGTTTGAAGCTCCTCTCCTACATCTTGCAGTAGAGCAAACATTTACTTTTTTCTTCTGGCACTTTCCAACGCGAAAGTTTAATGATTATCTGCATTGCAATGATTTCATAAGTATAGAATTGTTGGAAAGTAAACTACAAAAAAAACTCCTTGAAGAAGGAACAATTGCCAATACATATAATATAAATAGTAGACAATACAATGGAAGACAAGAGTGTGTCAACTTATTACTACAAGCTGGTGCTGACATATTGACAACAAACAAGGATGGGTGCATGGCAAACCCTGGAGAATATGCATCAAATGAAGCAAAAACATGGTGGTATGAATTGGTTGCAAATCAAACTGCCAACATCAAAAAGAACTTGCATACTGCTGGGAATGGAACAGCTATAGTAGCAACACTTGTTGCAACTGCATCTTTTGTGGGTCCATTAACACCACCCCTTAATTATGTAGCAATGTCATCTGGAACAACAACAATAGATGTTGGCGTACAAGTAACAAAATTACTAATCAAAGTATTTCTAATGAGCAATAGTTTATCATTTTATCTTGCCATCACATCTATCATGTTAGCCATTATGCCATCTCTTCCTATTCCAAAAGAAGGTCTTGTGTCTGGGCCTTGTGATGACCTCAAACGAAATCGAAGGACCATATCCATAGCCATAGGGATGCTTTTAGCATCCATTATTAGTGTGCTTATCTCTTTTGCAGCTTCTTCACTTGTAGTGATACCTTTCCAGTATCGAGGGTTAATGGCTTATAGTACGTCAATAGGTGGAATAATATGGTGCATGGTATTTTTTTTCTTTTTTTTACGTTTTTTGAGATTGATTTGTCCTCAAAATACTTTCATTAGAAACTTCTACCAAAGATTTGGTAAACTTTAAACATAGCAGGATCTATCAACAAATTTGCTTTTAGCTTTAATTGATCTCAAGCACTTGGTGTAAAGACATGTGTGGTAGACTACAACATCCATATTATGTTGAAAGAGAATTGAAAAAAAAAAATATTTGGTGGGTAATACTAGAAAACAAAACATGAAAAGTATGCAAGGCCCTTCAACAACCGATGGGATCAAATGGAATTGTGAGCTCTAATGATTTATGGTGAAACCATGACTTATGTAAATGGTAAATACTCAAATCACCTCATTTATTTTCTTGAATATATTAACATCTTTGTGTTTGGAATATAATTTTATGTTTAACAAAAAAAGATTGACCCTTATCAAATCTATGATTTGTGTTGTGTCTAGGAATGTGGTTTGCCTTAAAACTTGTATTCAAGATTAGTTTAGTAATTATTATTTGGTTTTTAAAAAAATTATTGTCCTTTTCACCCTAACATACAATACTTGCAAATTTATTTTTCAGGTTTTTAAACTTATGGGAGCTCTCTATGCCCAAGCAAATATAAAAGTTCTTTTTGGAGCAATATATGAACAACACTATGCATGCAAATCATATGGGGGCCAACATGGCTTGCAAAATTACCAAAATCATTGAAATAAATGAAAGGGTTGGGACTTGTCTTGCATGTTTGTAGTATTAAATAGAATATATGTCAAGTAATTGGTCTTTCTTCTCTTAATTTAAACTCTTTTAATTGTCCCTTGTCGTTTCTTTAACATTGAAAAAATATGTGATTTCAATAATTTCATTACCCATCAAATGTGTACTTGACATTATCTTTGTTCTAAATCATTATTCTTTGGTCCAAGTAGAAAAGCCTAATGTGTTGTTAGAATACTATTCCAACTTTGTCATGAAGAGGAGTAAAATTAATTATAAAATTGTGGATGTTTTGGAAGATTTCAAATGATGAAACCAAGGAAGTTGCCCAAGTGTGCAATGGTTATGACTAGAGTTTGACTAGATCCACCATTTGTTGTCTAATTCACAGATTCCGTACACATCCTTTTCAATCACTGCCAATTGTCATGGAATCTTCTTGTCTAGTGGTCTTTCTTACCTATCTGTACCAAACCTTACCCTTCTAAATCCATTGTGAAAAAGATTGAAGAGAAACATATTAGTGTGTTCATTTTTCAATGTGGGATTGTGTTTTTAGGCTACTCCTTTGGTCATCTGTTTTGGGTATTTGAGGTAAAATACCTTTGGGCTTCGAAGGTAAAACATTGGAACATGGAAATTTGCAACTATGGGAAAAGACTTTAATATTCCAAGAAGGAAGTATAATGGTGTGTCCAACAAACATGCGGAATATACAATGTTTTAATGTTGGACCATTTTATTTTTCTTTTATTACTATGTTATAGCAAGTGGTTTAGTCATAGCCAAATTGTGGGATGTAATGGCCTTAGTCACATGGACATAATATGTGGGTATGAAAGGTCTTGATCTTATTTTGAGATTTTTAATATAGTCCCCATAGCTTGTGCATTGAAATTTGATGATTTTCATGATTGGGTAGTGGACATCTACATGCATGCTACCTGTTATGTTTGACGGAAATCTCTGAATATAGAGACGTCAAGTTCTTGGGAAGAAATTGATGTAGCCCTTTATATATCTTGTGATAACAAACCTTGATTGCACTTTGAATGTTCTTTTTTAAAAAGTTTATATGATGTCAAAATAACCATGTAGAAGAAATTTCTTTTAACTAAGCAAACTCTATTTGTTGTTATACATTTGTTTTTTGTAATTATACATTTGAAATCCAATGTGTGGCAATTAAGTATTTTTTATATGTAAGTCAAATTGTCAAAGAAAGGTGGGAAGGATCCCTAAGTTGTATTCTTTGCATATGAAAAAATCACACTTTCAATAATCCCAATCATTGTGATGAGGGCTTAACTCAGATAATTATCACTATCACTTGTTTGAAAAGTGGTCCAAATAAAGAAGCCCAAGTTTTCGTATTTCCAATAGCTTTTGTTTTATAAAGAGTTGAACACATAAGTAAAATGGAAGATGATGTATATCTTGGAAAACCTTAGGTGAAAAAGGGAGTGAACAATTTGCTTTCCTGGGGAGCTATTAAGGAGGAAGAAAAGTTCCAACCTATTTAATAAACAATGCATAATCTCTTGGCATGCATTTTAATTTATTATTTTTATGAGCACATGCAATTTCTTGCTTAATCAAACCTTTAATCTTTTGTCCCAATGCTCACCAAACACTTTGTTGTCATGTAAATCATTTGGGTTGGCAGTAGGCATTTAGTTCTTACTTTTGAAACACCTTTCAACGAAGGATGCAATCTTTTTCTTCTCGTTTTAAAAAAAATGAGTTAAAGGCACATAGTTGATATGGTTGGTTACGTTTTATTGGTGGTGTGATGGTAGTAACTAAAAAAAACTTACTTTTTACCTATGTAGAAAAGAGAACCAGACCCAATTTCCAATCGAACTTGCCTAAAAAAACGTAAAAGCTGAACCCAAAATTGGGTTCTTTGCAATTGAAAAATTAGGTCCAAAACCAAACTAGAGGTTTTCTCAAAATGTTTTAAAAATCCTTGAACTAGAATTGAAGATTATTTTTAATTAAAAAAAATGTTGAAACTATGATTGAAGGTTGTTTTGAAAAGTGAAAACCGATCGACACTGCTTCACACATTGTGTACGACAATGTACATTAGTGTAGGAAAAAGCCCCATATTTGGGGCCTTTTTAAATGAAGGTCTACTCCATTGCCTTACTAGTGGTGGGTAGTTTTTCACTTTTATGAAGAACCTCTAGTTCTAGCTCTTGAAAAAATACACAAATTCATCTTTTTGGGGATTTACATTTGAATGGAACTAGGAACTCAAGTTTGTATTTGGTTCTTCAAAAAATATGGATTCCTTTTGTGAAAATCAAACCTAGTTTTGGTTGATTTCTATGCAACCCATACTAAAAAATTAGTGGATTATTATGGTTCTAACCAATTATTTAAGGGAAAAAACTGTAAATCAAATCTAATTATGGTTCTTAAAAATTAAATATCTTAGTTTTAAGTCTAATTACAATTATGGAATTTGGACTAGTTTGTTGGAACTAGAATTAGAACTTTTAGTTCCAAACCATCAAAGTGGGTGACCAATCAACACTGCTCTTACTTGGCATAGAAATTTGCATGAGTCTTCATGATGAAGAACTCCGAAAATTTTCTTAATTTTATTTGGAAGGCACTAGAGGAATGTTCCTTCTCTTCAAGCACATTAAGCCTAAAATCCACTTCACTTAAGTCCCACCCTTAAGGAATCCCATAACATGACACCCATCGTGTGTTTGGATAGCCTTAGGGAAGGGTTCTCAAGTGTCTTCTCCTTAGGAAAGTTAGGTTTTCTAAAGACATGATGTGTGACATGTTACACACATTTTGGGTGTGTAATAGCCATTAATTAACTATTACAAACCCAGAACGTGCATATATGACATCGATCATGTGTTTGGGTAACATCATGATTATGACCATACACATATTCTTTGGGCAAATGGGTAGATAGTAAAAAAAGAAAAGGAAGCAAATTTTTTTTTACTATTTATAATAAGGACCCATTACTTATTTAACATAGGGGCAAAGTTAAGTAGACAATGAGCCTAGAAAGTGATGATTGGTTCTCAAGAAAACCAATCAAGAAAGTTGTTTTCCAACTTCATAAAACCCTATGCCATTGTGTTAATATATTTGGACATCATAATACATGATGTAACACGACAAGTGAACATTCCAAAAAACGAAACACATGCAAAGTTAGGTGTTTCATTTTTTGAAATGCCCATATTACTTTTTTAAAATAAAAAAACTTACCATACCTAGTGGGTACCCATATGATACCCATTGGGTATCACCAAAAAAAGTTGTATGATTTTTTTACTGTGATACACAATAGGTGCCCAATTGGTACCCATTGGGTATCACAACCTTACACACATCAAGGAATATGTGTATGGGATTTTGGACTTGTATGTTGTGGCAGTAATTCATCAAACATGAGCCAAAACAAAGGTCCAAGACTTCATGGACACAAACAAACACCTCTAGAACAATAAGAATATCAAGAAAATCCTTAGTAATGGACCTTCATGTTGAAAATGGAGTGGCATTCGTATGCCACCATGTATTTGCTTTGGTGCTTGTTTTAATTGTTTTCTTGTGGTATGAGATAGGTATCTAAAGGGTACCCATTGGGTATATGGAAAGGAAACAATGTGGAACATTGGAAAAATGGAATGTCTGCACTTGTGAGCATTTGGTTGTTTGAAATGGCCTTCATGCTGTGTAAGTCTACTTTCAAATACATTAGGAAAAAGTTTTAGAGGTCTTTATATTAATGCCCTGTGGACAAGAAATGTTTTTCCATTGTATTCTTGTACCATAGTTATCATTTCGGTTTATACTAACCTTTCGCATGTACTATGTATCCACCTTTGTAGCCAACAAGCACCCTACTTACTAATTTATGTTATTTACCCACTTACATAGGTAGTTCCTAAGATAATCGTCTTGAGGAGATTCCATCAATTAGGTGTTTCCACTTGTTGGACCCATGTGTTGTGAGAAAACTGTAAAGGATTCACAAAAACGATTTTAATTTTAGAAAAGGTGTACATAATCGTAGATGGCTACAAATAAATATAAGTTCATTACTAAGAAATGGATGTTGAATTTGAATGAATTCTACATGGATTGTCATCCAAAACATGTTGCAAAATGATGCACAAGATCACATCATGAACATGATCAAAGTGACATGATTATTAGTGTTACATTTGAAACAAATGAACAAAACATTTTTTGCAACCTTTTCCATTGATTTGCATTTCCTTCTATAGCACATAACACAAAACAAGGTTGGATGCACCTTAATAAGATTAATAGTTGGATCAAGGGCTTGATAGACTTACACCTAGAAGGAGGACTGTCTTGTGTAAGCATGTGGCCCCTTGGTATGCTTGCCTATAAGAATACAATTATGATATTATTAGTTTAATCCTTTACATCCTTATCGTATGTTTTCCTACTTTAAGAAATGATATTTTAATTCCTGTAGGTTATGTGCCTGCACATGATATAACCAATTTTTTTTTTGGTCAATTTTGTAATGTGGTCAAGGTGGCAAACCATAACCCAATTTGGCCAAATTTGGTTATCAACAAAATTTAAATGTCCATATGTATTTTTTGTTATCAATTTGACACACACATAAAAATTTGATGAAATTATTTTTTAATTGTAATTTCATTTTTTACCCAAAACAAATTCCAAAAATTTGCAAATAGTGTGAAAATTTGCACAAAAAAAGGGGTTAGGTTTAACATGTTTAATTTGTAGTAACTATTTTCTAGTCTCTTAACTACTTACCCCTAACGAACTACTCACATTGTAAGGCATCAAGTCACCATTGCACCAACGATAGAAATCCCACATAACTCAATTGTATGAACTTTAGTTAAGTTGACATCAAGTTTCACCTTGGTGATCTATTCTATAAAGGATTGTTGCATAAGTAGGCAAGTTGGTAAGCTAATAAATGACTAGGGCATAGTCACAAAAATGTGACCCATTGTCAAGATAACCGGTTTTAAAATTATGTAAATGAAAACAAATCATGTGAAAATTTATTGTGAAATATAAATATTTTAATGTATTATCATTTAATATTTACTGATAAAACTTGTTGTAAAATTTAAAATGTTTAAAAAATTTGCATGTCTAAAAAGACTTTCTTAGCATTGTAACTTATCTTAATAGTCCTTTTGTAACACCAGTTAACACAAGTTCTAAAAAACATTTGAAGTTCACATTTTATATTTTCAATGCATTATTGTTTATCATCAGTTTTGGTATTTTAATATTAATTTTTTTCAAAAATATAGCCCTAATTTTAATATTTTAATTTTGAATCACTGTGAATGGAGTAAAAAATTAAAATGTACAAACTTATAAATATTAAAAATATTATGATGATTTGAAAAATTAACTTCAATTTATTTTGACTTGTACTTGTAATTTATTTAACAAAATTAATTAGAATTTAATTAATTTGTAAAGAAAGGATTATAATAAAATATAGACAATGAACAAAGCCTCCCATGTTTTCTTAAGAACCACACCACAGAAGGGTGTGAATTCATGTTCATTTAATAATTACACCTCACAAGGGTGTGGGTTCATGTTTCTTTAATAATCAAACTTCATAAGGGTGTGGGTTGCGTTTGCACATTTGCACACACTATTAGATAAGTAGATGCATACAAATGGTTATGTACAACACAAGCGAGTTTAGGATCGAAACTATGTATGATTACTACATAGTTATGAAATCTATGTTTTTGGTTGTAAAATTATCCTTTCAACCTACTTTTGGTTATGCAAGCCTCACCATTCTCCTTCCATGAACTACACATAAACAACACCAAAACTATTCAAAAACCAAAAGCTTTTCCAAAAAATCAAAACTTCAATTCTCACAACTTTGTACAAATGAAGGTGTTTCTCAAGGTCACAAACACCTTTTTATATACTAACCAAAAGGAAACTAATCAAGAAACTTTTTAAAACCTATCCACCACATGGTTCCCCAAATAATCAAAAGGAAACAA
>Ga0116229_10010502_pt1 | contig 13869 bp, 15 predicted proteins | sample S1TSphgellanicum_3_FD_87313 | JGI IMG/M metagenome (GOLD analysis project Ga0116229, IMG submission 87313) | Host-associated microbial communities from peat moss isolated from Minnesota, USA - S1T2_Fc - Sphagnum magellanicum MG | ecosystem: Host-associated > Plants > Peat moss > Unclassified...
AAATAAACAAACAAAAAAAGAAAGACGTAACTTTAATTAAAAACCCCAAGAGGGGGCGGAGAAAAAAATTTTATTGATCCCCCCCCCCCCCCCCAAAGACCTGAGTCAGGAAAAGCGTGGCATGGTTTGAATAAAAATCAAAATGCTATAGGAGAACATGATGAACGATACCAAATGTTGACGGGAACTTGAGTGAGATTCATGGTATCCACCATTACAATTATCGCAAAACAACATCGGATCAGCATCGTTTATCCTTTGACATACTTGACATGGATAGTCAAGTTGAGGAATCCAAGTCGACGTGATGATGGTAGGATTTAAGTTCGGTAGGTGGCAAGGTGCACAATTCTTGGAATGATCTCGAATTGTGCATCTATTAACTCTTTATAACTCCAACACACTTGAAGGCCTGATTGCTTTAATCCTCCAGATAATGCGACCAAAAGAAGTGTTTAGAGTATCATTAGGTTGCCGCTAGAGACATACAAAATCACCAACATCAAATTGTCTCACCTTAGGTTTGTAATTGCCACCTCGTGTGTGTGCATATCATAAGGGGTCTTGATGTTGTGCAATGACAAGTTTTCCATGACCATGGGCATAACCCTCCTGAATAGAGCAACCCTTTTTGCAATGACCCTAGCCCAAATGGCTAGAGAATCCAAATCCACAACATGGTCCATTTGAGCAACAATGGAAGGGGGTGGAATGGGATGTCTCCTTAAAAGTAGAAAGTAAGGAGAGGATTGAAACAAAGAGGCATGTTTGGACATCTTGTAGCCCATGGAGATGTAAGGTAGGGCCAAGTCCCAGTCCTCTTTGTTCCTAGTGAAGCAAATCTTTCGAAATCCTTTCTTGCATGTTTGAACCATCCTCTCTACAAGGCCACTAGCTTAGGGATGATCCTTTGAAGTTCAGAGATGGTCAATGAGAGCATGGTCAAATAGGTCTTGGAATTCTCCTCTGAATTCTGATCCTTGATCAGTAAGGCACTTAGCATAAGCCCCAAACCTACTTAAGACCTGTTGTAATAAAGCCTTGCTGGTGCTGTGTGATGACTTGTCTGGTAATGCAACAAGCTCAACCCACTTTGAAAAATGCTCAATCATAATCATGATGTAGACATTACTCCTAGAGGTTTGTGGTAACTTTCCAGTTAAATCACATGACCAGCGATAGAACATGCCCTGAATAGGGAGTGGAGAAAGCATGAGTTGTCGAGGGGAGAAGGAAGTTCTCACTTTATCACATTATTCACACCTAGCAATGACGTTTTGGACTTGAGCATACATACCTCTCCAATGATAATGAAGAGCGAGAAGGCTATAAGTACGCTTAACTCCAAAGTGTCCAAACTTCGAATGTACCTTTTGAATAAAATTAGGCCGTTCATGTGGTGGAAGAACCACTATGTTGCCTTGTGGTAAGCATCAGACGAGGTGATTGTCCCTCCATGAGAAGCGTTTAGATTGCTATTGTATGCGATCCTGATGACTTGATGTAATTTGGGGAGAGTATTCCCCATGCTGAAAAAACCTTAGAATGTCCAAATCCTCCCATATATCCACAATGGGATGCTCAACCAGGTTACATTGTAGTAGTGCAAGATATCTATATGCATAAAATATATGTATTGTTGGAATCTAGTTGAAGTCTTGCATGGCTTCTGAAAAATCTTCAGAGGTAGTGAGGGGTTTTCGCAACATGGTATCCGCGTTTTGATGTGTAATATAATGGTGATGAATAACCTTGATTTCATACTCCTAGAATATAAGTGCCAACGAGCTAACTTACCAAGAAGCTTGTCGTTGGTCATTAACCACTTGATAGGCTGATGGTCGGTATACAAAATGAACTCAGTGCCATAAAGATAGGGCTTGAGATGTACGATGACCCATACAACAATAAGACACTCCCCTTCGTATGAAGAGTGGTTACTTTTAGCCTTGTTACTTCGGGATGCATAAGCAATACATATTCCTTGCCTTCTTCATCAAATTAGCCAAGAATAACACTAATACCAAGAGCACTCCAATAAGTGTGTAGAATGAAGACCTTGCTAAAATCAAGTCTTCTCATAATGGGGAATTCTAAAAGCTTTTCCTTGAATGTGTTAAAAGCTTCCTGAGCCTTTTCACTCCATGTCCAAGCAACATCCTTTTTTAACAATGCATAGAAAGGATGAGTAATAGTATTGAAGTTTTGGACATAAATCCTGTAGTAATTACATAGTCCAATGAAATTCTTCAAAGTGTGAACATTGGTAGGATTGGGCATCTCTAAAATGGTTACTACTTTGGCCCAATGAGCCATAATACCATTTGGCAAAATTTTATGTCCAAGGTAGACTACCGAGGTGACAACAAACTCACACTTTTTAGGATGGATCTTCATATTGACTTCATGGAGCCTTTCGAATAACTCCTCAAGATGAGCCAAGTGCTGCAGGAGTCCCTTGCTATGCACTAAGATATCATCTATGTAGCACTTCAAGAAATCTGCCCTTTCGAGAACCTGGTCCATGTTTCACTAAAAGAATACATGTGCATTCTTTAATCCAAAAGGCATCACAAGCCATTCTGATAACTTGTTACTTCCATGGAATGTCATTTTCTTGTGATCCTTCATAGCGAGCACAATCTAGTTGAAGCCTTGTTTTAAATCCACAATTGTGAAAATGTTTGAGTCTCCAATATTATTAAATAATTTTTCATGGATGGGCATGGGGTACTTGTCCTAAGGTGTAACCAGGTTTAAAGGCCTATAATCCCCGCACATCCTTTTTTTAGTCCATAATCCAGTTGAATCCTTCTTTGTTGACATTACTATAGCGGTTACAAAATCAAAACTTGATGGCTGAATGAAACCAGCTTCATGGAGTTATTTTCATCTTTCATCTACCAGTTCCCACTCATGCTTGCTCAACCTATGTTCCCTCCGATAGATGGGTGTCTTATTTGTAAGGTTTATATAAGACTGCATGGTCTTACACCTACCTAAGTCTTTCATTGAGAATGCAAACACATTCTCATACTTAATTAGCACGCCTGTGACCTAGTGTCTCTCCTTCTTGGTGAATAGGTTCCCCATAATGAAAGGGTAATTAGAAACACATGGAATGGAGTTGGAAGGAGGCAAAGGTGGGCCAAACACCTCTTAGTTTTCCTATTGTGTCGCAGGAAACCAAGGAGGTTTCTCTTACCTTGTAATTGGTTGGTAGGAGCTCTTATCATCTAATATGTGAGAAACCTGTAGGTTGGGGTTTCTAATGGTGTATTTCAGAATTAACTGCAGAACTGAGAATGGTGCAAGGTTAATCCACCAATTGCGCAGTTGGTGCACATAAGAACCGCATTGTGTCGCATCAAGTAGGAGCGGTTCTCCAAAGTAATGTTTGACCAATGTGTAGTGCTCTTGGACTTTCTCCCTTTGGTTAAGTTGAGAAGGGGTGTTCTCAATTACATAACCAAACGTAGGAGAAATGGATTAAACCCAAGTGATTAATCATGCCATGTCCGTGAAGAGACTAGATCTTGTGTCACTCAAGCCTTTTCTAAATCCAATTGTTGAAAATCCTTGACACCCCCAACCTAGAATGATGAGGTCCATGGGGCCAAGTAATTCCATATGTTTCTTCTGAATTAGTTGTATGTTAGACGACAAGAAAGTGAAATTGGCCTTCCATGTGATGGTTGCAAACTATTGTGGAAATCTGACTATAAGCTCCATCATTCTCGATGCCGCCACTTACCTTGCAATAAGATCAATGTTTACGTAAAAAATACCTCTAAACCACCATCCTTGACTATAGTAGGGTTTCAAAACCTGTACCAATACCACCAAAGAATTCTAGTAATGTAATCCCCTCCTTAAGCGGTGTCCAAGTGATTAGTTGACGAAGTACTAACTTAATCGGTTCACCATGGCTCTCCATGTTCTCAAAATTAAACAAAGCTTTGACCAAGGGCTCGTGGGTTGCTTTGAACTTTTGTAAAACCTCTGGTGTGTGTTGAATGTTAGTAGGAACCACCCTCAAGCTTTTAGTAGCTTGGGCGTAAGTTGTCTCTTCTTCATCTCCCTTTATCCACTTGTGATTGGCTTGTTGGATGTAGGAAATGGCGTGTGTTTCCTTGAACATACAATGGTGAGCCATAAGATTATGGTTCCCATGTAAATCAAGGGGTATGTATCCCAGGTGGTGGCCATCAGTCTCCCAATCCACTCAGTAGTATGCATGCTTGAACTGGTTGTCAATCGTGAAACCTAGTGGAAACAAGGCCTCTTGCCCCAATGAGCACATCATAACTGGTGGCATTGGTGACTAAACATTTGACCTATAAACAAAGCTCCTAATCTGTACCTTCATTGAAATTAAGTGCAATGAAATCCGAGCTCTCCCTAAGTACCTCCTCTATTTTCCCACTAGCAGTGCAATTTGCCACATAGATTTTTGTAGTTTAAAGTCGAGCATGCCCATATTTTTAGCAAATTGAACTCCAAGAATCACTGGTTGGGCACATGTATCAGGAAGTACCATTCTGGGTGTATGTCCTCCCACCTGGATTGTTGACTCAGTATTGTCAACAATTGCAACTCTAGTAGCGATGGAAGTTCTTTCATTAGGCACCACCTTCAGAAATGAATGAGAAACTTTGTGGAAAGAATGGCTGTCCATAACACCTTTGCCGAATAACAAATCCACAAGTGAGGTGTTCTTAACTCCCTTCTGATTTGTGAATGTAGAATCAGAGGTAGGAGAACCCACTAATTTAGCCATTCTAGAACTAATGACCAGATCATAAACACCATTTGCAACATGTGAACCAATCGCGTGTCTCTCCAAGGTGTTGGACGGGACCCCTGTAGCATGTGGATCAGGGATTGGTAGAGGACTTAATGTAGTGTTCAAGGTATCCTTTAGTACTGCAATTATGTCCTTGGTGTTTAACTTCAAATTTTGAAAACTAAACAATGGTGTACTCACAAGCTTTTGCGTCACTTCACGCATTTGAAGTTGGCACTCCATAAACTGATCAGTGGAAAATTGTGTGTTTTCTTGATGTACATGTACTCCTAGGACACAAGAATTTGATGCCTTAGTAGCTTGTGGTGTAGTAGTATCCTCTCCCCTCGCCAATAAGGTGTGTTCTTCTTTCGTGTTAAAAAGACAAAAATATTGTGGCATGACCATTCGAGATCCTCTAGCCCTGGTAATGGGACTTGAACCCAATGTGAGTCCATCAATCTGAATTACCTGCTTAGTGGAAGAAACTTTGGGTGCTATAATAGTTTCTTGTGCCGCGAAGTAGGAAGGGCAAAAAGAAGTTGCAAATTCTAGTGTGAAACTAGAATTGTGTGCACTAGAAAGAACATATTCCCCAACCATGGCATCGTGTGAGAGGCCATAAAACGACCTAGGAGGTCCCTCCCATGATCCTAAACCCTATACAGATTGGGCATGACTACCTGGTTGGGAAGATTTGCCTTTTAGATTAGCAAGTTGGGCCCTCAATGATTTGAATTCATTTTGTAGAGTTTAACCTTGAACGGCATGTGCTTGAAGCACCTCCCTCTTATCAACATTGTGTTCCTTCTTTTTAACATTCTTACTAAATTTACCTTTGGTGGGGAAAGCATGAGTGGAAGGTTGAGGTGCTTTGGTTTTTGGTTGAGGGGCAACGGAAGATGCTAGCAGATTTTGCCATGGTAATCGGAGTTGTTTCCGTTCTGAGAACTTGGCAAAACAAACAACTTCTTGATGTCCCTCTTTCCCACAATAATCACAAAAGAGATCCTCAGAAGGAATGTTGCACTTACTAATTTTGTGCGCAAAATTGCCACAGTAGTTGTAAGAAGGTAGGATGGGTGTAGCCAAGTGCACTACTTTAGCCCTTGAAAAAGAATGTGATGATTTGGTTGGCATAATTGGTGGAGGCGGAGGCTTTAAACATGATGGAGGCCTCATAGTAATGGCCTCATAATGTGCATGAGCTAGTTCCAGCTTTTCAGAAATGTTGTACACATCTAGCAAAGTGTATGAGTTTCCAAATTCTATAAAAACTTGTTACAAAACCTGTGCATGGAGTGTCGAAATACCTTCCAACGAACGAAAATACCGATGGGCAACTTCCAAGTTTATTATGCTATGAGTATCTTTTTAAGCTTGAAAAACCTCTTATAGAGCATCTTGAGGGTCTCATCCTTCTACCAAAAGAAGGTGGCGAGCTACAATTGTTTTTCAGAACTTTTAACAAAAATTCCAGCTCAAGAATTCGAAAGAATTCCCCCAGTAGATCAGTAAAAGCTGGTGCATTGATGGTGGGAGGAATGTTTGTAATAACAACAATGAGTTGTTGAGGAAAAAGGTTTATTGAAATAAGTATCGGATTTGGATTATTGGGCACAATCCCATGATCTGTAATGGCAGCTTGCAGTGCAGCTTAAGAGGTGGTGGCAATGGTTGTGGCATAAGTTGGATTGGGGATTTGGGTGATGCCCAAAATCCTCGAGGAATGTTGGTCGTAAACATCCGATGCCTCATAGTGCACATAATGGGCCAGTTGTTTGAATGCGAATGCCTCGGTGTAATTAACGCCATACCTGAGCTCTAATTCACAAACCACAATTGAAAAAGTTAGCTTGAACTCCCTCAACGAAATGGTACCTAGTCTTTTGTTAAACTTTTCAATTTTCCCAGAGGAATTGTTGACCTCCATGGTGTATATGGTTTGCAGTGGAATATACGGTGATGGTGCAAAAGCAGGCGTACCCCATTGATTAACCCTTCCAAATGGACTTTGATGTATAGTTGATGTAGTGTAACCTGAACCTAAATTCCTGGTAGGAGTTGTACTAGATGACGGTGGTGCCATAAACACTTGATGGTACCATTGTGAAGATTGTGAGCTCAAAGAAATCGACTCAAATGATTGTGTGTTACTTCATAGCTGATACCTTGGCTCTGGTTGAGCAATAGTGCTCTCATCATCCGAAGACATGGTGTTGTCCCATGCCCCAAAATTTTGTAGAAATACAGAGCACTAGATACGGTTTGAAGAATATGATATCAAATACGTATGTACATAGTACATACGATTTGAAAAATATGGCGCATTGACGGGGATGAATAGCGACGGATAAACATTAATGGACGGAAGTCAATGGACGGAAGTCTGTGGATGAACATTGGTGGACGTGGATAGATAAATGTTGGACACTACAGCGCTACAAAACGCATGTGAGCTTTGCAGCAATGGCGGATGTAGTGCTACACTTGGCTTCGGCAGTTTCGAGAGTTTTCAAGGCTTCATCCGCCTCCTCCTGTGTCTATGTGTGTGTGTTTGAGAGAGAGAGAGTTGCTAAAATGGTGTTTTTTTTTTTACAAAACAATCCTTAGGCTTCTTCTTCTAGTTCTTCTGCTTCTGGGTAGTGGCTCTGTTGTTGTAGTGCCTACAACATCATCATCACCATCATCCCAATCTGCTGTGTCTGTTGTTGCTATAGCGATAGCCCAAAAAGCTTTTAAACTAGGATCTCTTTGGTCCACTACAATAACGAGGAGAAGTAACAACGAAGCTAAGAAGGAAAGGATGTTTCCACATCCTTGATTACTGCATGGGCTCCCGTAAACACAATACCTTTGCATCCAACAACACATGTGTTTAAGGGACTTGCTACGGTACTCTAATGAAGAGAGTTTTTTGGTCTCTGGAACCTCGTAAATCGGTAGAACTTTTATGCAAGTGTAGTAATTCCTGCAACCTTTGTGCTTGAAAGGAACCCCACGGGGCACGGAATTTGCTCAAGCTATGTCGTTCCACAGTTAATTTGCTTTCCTACAAATCCAAATCGGGGAATGAATCAAAGAACAAATGGAAACAAACCTCGTCTCCACAAAAAACATAAACCTTTAAAAAGCGATTCGTGCCTCTGACGGAACAACAAAGAACCTCAGGAACTTGGAAGTTCAATTACCGAAACAACAACAATAGAATCGGTAAGAAGACGAAGTTGTGAAGCTACTTCAAGGGTCCAATCTGATGACAAATTTGCACCATATTTGTTGCCAAGACATCCGTTAGAAAGCTCTCTTTATAAAGAAGTCATAGAAAGTATTAATAGAGGCTTCCAAGACTATGACCATAGCAGACTTTGGCGAGAGACAACAACATATCCACAAGCTGAAGAATCATCAAGAACGCTGAAACAACATAACCGCCAAGAAGGAGCAGCTACTAATTTGAGAACAAAAATTTGAGAGCTCAAAAAAGTCCTAGTTGAGCAAAGACAATGGAAGAGGAACTGGCCTCAGCGTTGTATCCATCGAGACATCCTTGTCATCTTGTAGCTACAGCAGTAACAACGAATCAAGCTTTCCTGTGAGTAACAATGTGAAAGTCCGGCTTCCATAAATTCCCACACTTATTCACCTAGTAGCAAGCAACTACAACACCAACAACAAAAGAAACGTAAGAACTCAAAGCCAAGAAAAATTTGTTGCTTTCAACGTTAAGTGACATAAAGTAGTTTTTTTAAAATTAAATTGCAAAGAAGGAAAGAAAACATAGTTTATGTAAATGATGGCCATGTAATAGTTGCCATGAACATTTAGAAATCTAGTCTGACTATGGAGGAAGCTCTCCCTAACAAAGGAATTCTAGAAAAATTAATAAGAAAATGGTAGAACTTGACCTTTTATATAGCTGCCAACAAGCTGAAACCCTAAACAAGCCATAACTCTAAAACACCTAATAGCGTACAGTAACCTAAAAACGTACATTAACCCTAAAAAGCATGAGTGGCATGCCCGTAATTGACCGTCATGTATGAGACCATGCATACGGGCATGACAACATTTTGGAGGTGTTTGATTCTATATGTGATGGTGATATTGAAAATTCCTTGATATGGATATTATTAGTATGACATTTTTAGGGAAGCCTTTTAATTTTATGTTTTGTAAAAAAAAATATTTATGAAATCATTAAAATTGACTAAAACATTTACGAGGGATGCATTGTAATGTCATTTTATATTCATTAAAAATCTACGAAGTATATATTTTCAACATATCCAATGCTTCTGTTTACAATTCCTAGTTAGGATATAATTTTTTCGTTATAATGATTTTCATTCCTTTATAGGTTTTAAGGAAAGGTGCTAAGCCTTGAGTTTTACTTGTGGACATTGTTTGTTTTATAATGTATTTGATATCATTATGTATTGGACCTTTCTTGTATGTGTTAGTTACATCAACAATGTAACATTTTTGTTTTGATGGTTTTGAATGGATATCTATCATGTAATGGTTTATCATATTTCATAACTTGTTGTGAGGAACTATGAAGGTTGTTGTCTTCCATGGATCATCAAATAAGTTAACGTTTAAATTAGATAGAAAATGAGTCTTTAATAAGTCAAGTTTGATTTTTGAATATGTCTAATTCGAAGGCTTTCTTAAAGGGTAGCATATTGAATGTCTTAATTGTATCTCATTTGCTTTATTAGGATAATATTATTTGGTTGAATGTAATTTTCCCAAAAGCTTTTGCCCGCAATTTTTTTGTGTTAATTTTGTGAATATAAAAATCAATTATATGTTTATTAAATATAATAGTGTCTCATTGATTGGTGGGAATTGTGAAAAATCTCCCATGAACATTATGTTGATTCCTCCAAATGGTAAAATTCTAGATTTTAATTTTTGTAGTTTTAAATGTATTGTGTCAAGTAATGTGCAACCTACCATGGATATTTCATTGGATAATAAATAATTAGATATTTGGCCATATGTCTATGATTGAATTATGTTTGCTTATAGTTTTGTTGTTATCAATCAAAAATCCCAATAAAAAATGTATTGTTGTTCCATTTATTAATAGGGTCACATTTGCAATGTATGCTGTAGCTTTAAGTTTTTGTTGTTTTCATGTTGTCAAAAAATAATCCTTGATAGCTTTGATTATCTTTGTTTTACTAGCACTATAGTTCCTTTGACATATTGTAATAATTGATTATTTCTTGTACTTGCAATAAAATTTTCAAATGAAATGGCTTGTAAATCATTTAATTTGTATTTTTTTATTGATGTTTTTAATGCCTAACGGTGAATAATTATTTGTTTCATCAGTGAAGGTTACATTTTTTTAAATTTTTATTTCACATGATTACATGTCATTAAATGGTAAGTGGTGTAATTCAAATTTTGTATTTTCATTTGTATAAGTTATGTTTGAATATGGATGTGAAATTTTTGGTATTGATTCATCAAGGTTTGATGTTTGTGGAAGTTTCAAATCTTGATTCCATTGTTAGACCAAAGCATGAAGCTTGATAACAAAATTCATGTTGTGATTATTTATATTTTCATTTTATTTTTAATTTTTAATTTTATAAATGTTTTATTATTTCAGTTACACAAGTTTTAATACATGTGTTACATAATAAATATTCAATTTTTATTTAATCAAGATTGACACACCCCAAACTCCTTACTAGACTCAACTTTGAGTTTAAATGTGAAAACAACGGAAGGATAAAAAGTTGGAGCACACTCTTTAGCTCACAACACTTTGAGGGTAAAGGGGCATGCTAGAGTTTTAGGATGGGCACTAAGAAAAGTGACAAGCAATTCAATTACTCACATAGACCTACATAAACCAAACAACAAGTTGGTTAGTGCATAGTTTGAGCACTTTTGGTGCATGGACAAGTCACGCACAAACACAGACTCACAAAACTCACCATGGCCTGAACTTCAGGGAAGCCACCACCTTCCCCCTTATATTATTCTTTGTGCTTGGTCACGGGGCTAGCACCCAAATGTCATTTTGTTTTGGGACTCCCGAGTGAAAGTCCCAAAATTCTTGAAGTTGGGACTTCCATGACTTTGGAGGCCCATAACTTTGTGTGAAAACTTTTAATTGAATTGAGGTCTAAAGAAAAGCTATAGCCCTTATAGAGAGGTTTTCAACGGTATGTGGCACGCCACCTGTACATAAGGAAATTGAGGCAATTCCTGACTTTTAGTGGTTGGGAGTCAAATTGGCAATTTGACTCCCGGCCTTTCTTTTGACCATAACTTGTGTTTTAAGTACTTAAATGACTCATACGAGCCAATTTTAGACATCTACGTTCTAAGAGCTTTTCAATGATATAAGGAACTTTTCAATCTAATGAGTTTTCACCTTTGCAATTGCCCTATGAAGATTCAGGAATCTATTGGGACTCGAACTTCCAAAGTGGGAGCTCATTTGGAGGTGTAGGGGTTCATTCCCTCACACTCTCGGGAGCATGAAATGTGATTCCCAAGTTCACTTTTAGCCCGCACCTTTGCAAGGCCTTACCTTGGTCACGAGCTCAAAACCAAGGTTGCGACAAAGATTGAGTTTTATTTGTATATTGATGTTTTGTTCTTTTATGTCATGGATGTTTCGTTAGAGTTCATTTTCAATATCATCTTCATAAATTGGATTCATTATTGATTTTCCCTCTATGTTTTTTTTATCAAATTCTAGTTGTGTTGATTTTATTTTTAATAATCTATCTCCATCTTTTGATTTTTTACATTTGTGTAAGATAATAATTTTTAATTTTTTTTTTGTAAATTAATAAATGATGGGTACACATTATTTATTGTCATTTCCCAAAACATAGTGAAATCTAATTTGATGTTAAAAAATTTAAGCCATGATGTATATAAAATGCAAATTGTTCGAGCATAATATTTTGGGTCATTTTCTTGTGAAGGTATTGTGTAATTTTGTAAAATTGAAATTTTGCTATTTTGAATTCATAAAAGATTTGTGTGTTATATTAAGGGTGTTCATTATTGAATCAATGACAACAGATGTCATTGATTTTATTTATCTTACTAGAAAATTCATATGGACATAAAATATTATAATGAATAGGTCTTTGTCGGTAATTGACCCTAAAATTGTGTATTATATATTGTTGATTTGATGAATTTCTATCAATTGTGAAAGTTTCATAATTGGCGTTAATGTCGTTATCATTTTCATTTGGACATTTTGATTTTTTTCTTGTTCATTCACCCATGTTGACAAACTATACCAAGGTTTTGAGAATGGGGAATGGGAATTGTTGTTGTTGCATTATGCAGCAACAACAACAAGAAGAATTTTTCTTGGCTACAACAATAACATTTCAACTTGGACATTTTGGTCATAGTTGTGGCGTGGTGTGCATGGAGAAAAAAAAGATGAAGAAGAAAAATGTTTAGGATCTGGATGAGGCAGAGTTGAAAGGTAAGCATGTGTTGGTACGAGTTGATCTCAATGTGCCATTGGACAACAAATGTGTAATCACTGATGATATTCAAATTTGAGCTACTGTGCCCACCATCATGTATCTCATGGAGAAAGGAGCCAAGGTAATATTCTTTAATCATCTAGTACCTATAAAATCCTTTCAAACTTTGGTCAATTTTCATGGTCTTTTGTTGAAGGTAATAATTAAGCGTTGTGTGACTTTGATCTTTTTCTTTTGTTGTTTCGTTGCTAGAGTTTGGATTTTGCCTTCTTACCAATTTGAGTCTTCCTCCTCCTCCTTCATGTGTAGGGTCAACCCGACGGTGTGACTTACAAATTTCACTTGACTCCTTTGGTGCCACAACTTTCAGAGCTTTTCGGTGTGGAGTTAAAGTATTTACCAAAGGCCAATGATAACCAAATTGTATATGAAAAACAAATAAAGTGTAAGAATCAATTTTTTTATTTTAATGATACATTCATCACATGTGTCACTAATTTTCAATTTAAAATAAAGGAAGAAGGAAACCTTTGTGCATGATACATTGAAAGTAGACACATGTTTAACCATGAAAAGGTTTTGCTTCAATTTCTTTGTGGTACCATCTTTCAAATTGTTTAAATTATATTTCGTTGCCTTTTCATGGCCCAAGTTAAAACGTGCATGTGGTGCATTTTTTAATGTAATTTAATGTTACAACTTGCTCCTTATAACTAGCCAACAATCCCTCATTCTTCAACCATTGATTACTTGCACCATATGGGTTTTTTTGTACATTAAACATCAATGCATTGCAATTAAAAAATCAATCCATCAAGTAAGATTTAATCTTATAATTTTAAACAAAGAAACAAATTTTCTTCTATTGCATCAACTAATAAGGACCATAAACTGAGGTCCAAAACTATAACATATTTCCATTTGAAAATAAGGAACATATAAGGACAATAAGTTCAACACAACCTACCTTCATGAAATGTTACATTACATCCATGACTAGAACAAAAGTTGTCCTTGTATGCCAAATTATTTCATTAGATTTTGAGTGAATTCATTCGTCTATTGAATAGGGACTAGTGAACTACAACCACATTTTGTAATAGTGATCATAAAAATTATTCCTCTTTCATTAGACATAAAAAATAATTGAAATATACTTACCCTATAATTTTTGAGATATGATACTTTTATGAAACTACTTCTATTGGTCCCTTAACAAAGGCTACATCTTTTTATTTTGCCATCACACCATTTGGTCAACCCCACCACAACCACAATTGGTTGTAATAAATTATAAATTCATTTTCCATGACCATTCAAAAATGTCATCATTGCATGCCACAAAACCTTTTAATCAAAATTACATGTGGATTAATGTTGGTCATGACCTTGCCTTTAAACATATTGAATCATGTGTCTCCAACATAAATTAGGTCTCCAATCCATTATTTGAAATGGGCCTTAGTTCAGAGCCCTTTAAAAATGATAAAATTGAACATTTTTCATTTGAGAATTTGAAGTCCCTTGCACCCATCCTATTAGAGACCACATGGTAGTCCCAAAGAGGAAAGTGATAATTAATTTTGATTGATA
>Ga0116229_10010503_pt1 | contig 13869 bp, 13 predicted proteins | sample S1TSphgellanicum_3_FD_87313 | JGI IMG/M metagenome (GOLD analysis project Ga0116229, IMG submission 87313) | Host-associated microbial communities from peat moss isolated from Minnesota, USA - S1T2_Fc - Sphagnum magellanicum MG | ecosystem: Host-associated > Plants > Peat moss > Unclassified...
AGGCAAGTCAAGCTAGTGAAGATGCCGGTGTAGCAGCGGTACTACAAATTGTGCAACTTGGGTGCGGCTGAGCATGAGGACCACTTCTTCTTGGTTTGCCCTGCCTATCAAAGTGTTCGAGAGAGGTTTCGAGGCTCATTGCCACTAACTGCCATCACACCTTTGGCTGAATTGCTGAGCTGTCAGCAGCAAGGCATCCTTGCTAGATTCTTAGTGCAATGTCAGATGGTTAGATCTGAATTGCTTCATCAGACTTAATGTCAATTGGGCTCTGGCCCGGGCGCTGTTTGGCCCACTTAATGATGCTAAATTGTAAGTAAGTAAGTAAGTAAGTAAGTTGCTGAAGTCTACAATACTGATATCAAGGTCAGGGTCGACATTCCGACCATAATTTGAAGGAATCAGGCCAGTGATGTTGTTGTGGCTGATGTCCATCTGGTTGAAGATTGGGAGGTTGCCAAGTTCCTTTGGGAGGGGTCCTGTCAGCTGCTTGTTTCCAGCAAACAAGTTTTGAAAATTTTTAAGGTTCCCAAGTTGGTGTGGAAGTGGACAAGACCTTTTGTTGTCTGCCAAGAAAAGAGTCTGCAGCTGTGTGCTGTTGCTGATGGCTGTCAGAATTGGTCTGTTGAACTTGTTGCTGTTGAGCAAGAGAAAAGACAACAAGGGCATGATGTTGCACAGCTGCTCCCAGGGAATAGATCCGGTGAATTGGTTGAAGTGTAACCCCATTCTGCTTGAAGATTCACAAATAGGAACTCTCACTTTCAAGTAGAATTATCCTTATTAGAGCATCTCTAGTGGTGGTCAATATGCGACCCTGCAAAATAGTTCTTACATCCAAGTTTTAGACGCTTACTTTTCTTTCCAACCCCACCCATAAAACTGAAACTTAGGCTGCAAATAGGTTGGAGACTAATAATAGCAACCCACCTGGACCAATCCAACTATCTAGCCAGCCAATGAGAAACAATGAGCAGTCAATAAATATGATTTGACTGTATTTATTAGACAGCTCCGGGGCTCTGAAAGTTGTGCATTTCTTCAGGGTCACAGCAGTCTTTCAAGGGATTCACTGGATTTGACTGCTGTGCCTCATCCAAGATTTCCAGGGCAGGGCCACATACTGAGCACCTGTGGGGATGCAGGCAGTAGCTGTCCTGTAATACTGTGGCAGGACGCATAGCTCACTGTAAAATATAGTTGCAAAATGTGATCATGAGGCCCATGACCATCATATAGGCACTTGTCATCAGCATCAAACCCTGTCCAGGTGTTATGGAATACTCTTTGCTTGGCTAATTTTGCAAAGTTGGTTTATGTTATTTTTCTAAGGTCTTTGTCAAGTTGGTTTCCTATTTTGCCAAGTTCACTTTGCCAAAAGCTTAGTTGACCTTACCACTTTGCCATGTTGCAAGCTCCACTTTGCTAGTTGCCAAGTTCACATCGCCGACCTCCACATTGCTGAATATGCCAAGTAAGCATTGCTGAATCTCCAACTCGACATTGCCAATGCTACATATTATTGCAACTGGCCGATTCAAATTCATCTTGCAGATTCCCCCCCCCCCCACCCAATGGTTTTCAAACTGTCTAAACTTAAAATTTTCCACAGGCTGCCTAATGCTTCAAATTCATTCTTTATATAATTTGCAAAACTTGTGTCCCCCAAAAAAAACCATGCACATTTCAAGCTGATCATGAGGGAAGTGCAAATGCAAGTATCCATTGTTGCTTTTTCTGACACCCACATGGGCTGCACACCTGATCAGTTGCTTTTGGTTTTATGTTGTGGTTAAATCCCAAATATCCAGATCTTGAACATAAGAAGATGTAGCAAGCACCCTAGTTGAATGGTAAATTGCAACCTCCATAGGTGGATGCAGAGCTGGCTGCAATGGCATCAGGGACTGTACAATTGAACAGTTTTTTGTGGAATACCAGGCTTGGAAGGCATGTTAAGGCTGGGGAAGGTGAGAAGACAATGGAGCTTCTTTTACCAAATGCAGCAAGAAGGAATGATTCCCCAAAGGTTCACTTTTGTTTCAGTAATCAATGCCTGTGCTAGTCTATGAGCACATGAAGAGGGCAGATGCATCCATACACGGATTGCACTAGCCTCATTGAAATGTATTCCAATTTGGGAGCATATAGGATGCCCGGAGTGTCTTCAACAAGATGGCCACTCCTAATGTTGCCACTTGGAATGCTGTGCTCAGAGGATGTGCCATGCACAGGCATGGTAAGGATGCTCTTGAACATTATGAACAAATGTGTCTAGAAGGTGTAGAACCAGATAGAGTCACCTTTCTTGTTCATCTTTCAGCTTGTAGCCATGTTGCAGGCCTATTGGATGAGTTAGGCCTGTGCTACTTTCGATCCATGGGCCCTGTTTACAGTATTTCTGCCACAATTGAGCTCCATGCCAGTGCGGTTGATCTTCTTGGTCATGCTGGCCATCTGTACAAGGCAGAGGATTTGGTCAAGACTGTAACATGTGGATATATGGCGACTGCTACAGTGCTAGAAAGTTTAAAGCTTGTTGGGACTGCAATTACAGAATGAGATGCTAATTGCTTTCATCACTTTGACAACGGTCTTTTGTTCTTGCAGGGATTATTGGTGCTGCCAGTGCTGTTTTCTCAGCGGCTTCTGGATTATGTTCTTTATATTTGAAACCAGCTTCTTGAGGTCCTTGCACTACAACAGGGATAAGAACATCCCCTGTTAACCAGAACATATGAACTGTGGGGCGCTTTTTGAGTATAAAAAGAGGGGATCGCAAAGACAAGAATTTGCAAGTAATTTTCCACAACTGATTGATCTGGTTGTTATTCAATTGGAGAGGGATGACTTTAATGGAATTGTCCTATTTTGGTTACTTCATTGATCAGCTGCTAAGATTTGAGGAGCTTGGTTTATCAAGTTCCAATGCTACAAAGCAGGAAGGAGGATTGTCATTCCACAGCTACAGGACAACATTGTGCTCTCATTTGTGGCCCTATCATACCAGGTTGGACTTTCAGGTCTGCATAATCATTTGCAAATTGCACTCAAAAGTTGAACATGGATGCTCATTTGTCATTAGGGTTCTACTTTTTGGATAGGTTTAGCATTATTTGTCATTCAGGGGTTTTTATTTTCAATTTTGTAATGTGGTGCCACTGGTGATTTTCCATGAGAGGAATTAGCCAAATTTGGCCCTACAAGTCAGAGAGGAGGAAAGCAAAAAAATCTAAGAATCAGCCCACCTATCAAGAGATGATGTGATATTAAGGACATGAATATTTCAGGTCTGACAATGTAACTGAGCAACCTGAGCAACCTGACCATGACGAAGAGGAATCCCACCCTAAAGAGAAAGGAGAAAACCAGACCACCAAACAAAATTCTGTAGCATAAACAACAGTGATGATAGTCACCCTTGTGTTCAGGGACCTTCAATGACAACATGTACAGTATTGACCACTGACCATAATATCCCAACTGACTTCATCAATTCCTGGCAAGGAGTGTAGGTCAATGTCAAACATTGACAAAGATATTGAGTTTCTGTCACAAGACCAGCAGTAACAGGAAAACTCAGCCATTATGCTGATGACTAGCTCAACAAAAACTAAAAGAGGAAGAGGACCAAAAACCCGAGGAGGAACATAAAAGCAAAGAGAAAGAGAAAAAGCAAGAAATGGAAAGAGTCCAGAAAAGAAGGAAACAAAGAGAAGAAAGAAGGAAACAACAGCTTCTCTCCTAAAATGGGTTCTTTCGTAAGTGTACCACTCATCACACAGGCTTGTCACAGTAGGCATACCCTGATCCTTCAATTATGGCAATGCACTAATTCAGTTAGACACACCCAATCTAGCCATTGAGAAGAAAGACTTCTAGGATTGCAAGTAATTCGTGCAAGAGCACACACCATCCTCAAAATGATGGAAGCAATTCATATCCCTCACTATTATTGCTCTCCCAGCTATATTTGCAATGAACTTTATGGAATTGTGGCAGTCGCCACATACCTGCAGATTTTTGAAAATGCGCAGTGGGGTATCTAGAGGTGAGCTGATGAGCACAAATGCAATAGCAAGTTTCTTGCTATGTGACACCAATATAAAACCTTTTCTTCCTGCACATCATGAAGTGCAAATTTTGCATCTGCCCCAACAATTTCTTCAGTTCTGCACAGATTTCAACAATCTGAGGATGGTCTTGATCATTTGCTACAAATGTTATCCACCTCATTATTCACATCAATCCAGGTGCAACCCAGCTGTTCTTCACACCCCTTTCCTTTCTCTGCTGCTGAATATCCCCCCTAAGATCCTGCTTGCCAGCAGCAGCGTAGATGTTTGATAGCAGCACATAGCCTGGAGGATTTTCAGGGTACATTTCAAGAACCTGTGTTGCAATTCATTCTCCCATCTCCATGTTACCATGAATTCCGCAAGCACCAACCAAAGCCATCCACACAGCTGCATCTGGTTTACCAGGCATCGCCTTGATCATATCCTCTGCCTCATGCAGATAGCCAGCCCGGCCAAGAAGGTCGACCATGCAGGTGTATTGTTTGGGGGTTGCACATATGTTGTGAACCCATGGAATCAAAGTACCCTACAGCTTCATCCACCAGGCCTGCATGACTACAAGCTGACAGAAGACAAATGAAAGTGACATCATTGACCTCTATGCTATTTTCACACATCTGTTCAAAATGTTCAAGAGCTTCCTTACCATACCCATGCATGGCAAATCCTTGAAGCATGGCAGTCCAAGAGATGACATTGTGTGAAGGCATCTCATTGAACACTCTCTGAGCATCCTCCATGCTCACACATTTTGCATACATGTCAATGACGCTATTCCCCACAAAGACATCTGCCTCACAACCACTATGGACGATCTGCTCATGAGCACGCCTGCCCTCTTTGATTGCAACTATGCTGGCACATGCATTCAGAACTGCCACAAAAGTCAGAGGGTTTGGCTGTACACCTTCCTGTTGCATTTGCTGAAATAGTTCCAATGCCTCCTGCCCTTGACCACAGTTCATGTGTGCCAGTATCATAACATTCCAAGAGACCACATTGTGTGAGGGCATCTTGTTGAACACTCTCTGAGCCTCCTCCATGCTCCCACATTTTGCATACATGTTCACTAGGCTACTCCCCACAAAGACATTTGACTCAAAACCACGTTGAACAATCTGTTCATGAAAATGCTTGCCCTCTTCAAGTGCACCTGCACTGGCACATGCATTCAGGATCCCAACAAAAGTTCTAGTGTCTGGTTCCACACGTTCCTGTTGCATTTGTATAGTTCCAATGCCTCCTGCCCTTGCCCACATTTCACATGTCCCAATATCATAATATTCCAAGAGACCACATTGTGTGAAGACATGTTATTGAACACGCTCTGAGCCTCCTCCATGCTCCCACATTTTGCATACATGTCAATGAGGCTACTCCCCACAAAGACACTCGACTCAAACCACTTTCAATGATCTGTTGGTGAGCATGCTGGCCTTCGTCAAGTGTGGCAACACTAGCACATGCATTGAGCACCCCGATGAAAGTGATATGGCTTGGCCACACACCTTCTTGTTGCATTTGTTGAAATACTACCAATGCCTCCTGGTCTTGCTCACGTTTCACATGTCCAAATATCATTGTGGTGCAGGAGACCACATTGTGCAATGGCATCTTGTTGAACACTCTCCAAGCCTCCTCCATGCTCCTACATTTGGCATACATGTCAACAAGGCTATTCCCAACAAAAGATGTTGGACTTGCAACCACTTTAAACAATCTGCTGATGAATATGTCTGCCCTCCTCAATGGCCAGTTGACTGGCACAAGCATTCAGGACCCCAATGAATGTGACAGGGTCAGGCTGCACACTGTCCTGTTGCATTTGTTCAAAGAGTTCCAATGCCTTGTGCCCTTGTCCACATTTCACATGTCCTGTAATCAGGGCAGTCCAAGAGACAACATTCCATGATGGCATCTTGTTGAACACTCTCTGTGCATCCTCCATGCTTCCACAACAAACACATCAGACTCAACACCACTTTGATCTGTTCATGCATATGCCTGCCCTCTTCAAGAGCTCGTAAACTAGCACATGCATTCAGCACTTGAACAAAAGTGAATTTGTCAGGTTTCATGCCATCTTGTTGCAAGTGCTGAAACAGCTGCATTGCCTTCTTGGCTTGCCTAGTCTTGACATACTCTGCAAGCCTTTTATTCCATGTAAACATGTTCAATTGCACTGTGCCTGGCGCCATGGCTGCTATCTCTGCATCCACCAATGCTGGTTTGCAACAGTCATTGAACCAGAGTCCAAGCTGTGTTTGCTTGTGAGTGAAATCAGGTTACCTTGCATTCATCTACACAACCAGAAATCCAGAAATCATGAGTTGATCAGCCATTGAAAACCCTCACAGATTGTACAGATCAGCCATGAAAACTCTTACAGATTGTGCAGATCAGCCTACAAATCATCATACTGCCAAGAAAGCTTCTGACATCCTCCAACAAGCAAACCCTAGTAGTCATGTTACCTTCTCGCTCCTGTGATCCCACCACTGGGAAGGATCTGAGAAGAACTAACGCCAAAGCTTCTCTCTCTAGCCTTTCGGAGCTGCAAGATCCGGCAACAAGCAACAGTATGCTTTTATCAAATCAAAGATTGTGCTGGAAGAAGAAGAAGCATGACAAGCACCCTGACTGTGAGATGGCAGTTGAAGAGAGAGAGAGGGGAAGAAAAGCTTACGTCGGCCTTGATCTTTGAGCGCAGCAATTGCGTCAGAGAATTGCGCTCTGGGAAGATGAACAACAGCCTATTGCAAATCCTTGGCCGACCTCCAGCTCCGTGTTGTGGTAGTCTTCTTATTTAGTGGAGGACAAGGAGGGCTGCTGCTGCTCTCTACACAACAGAACAGATGCAATTCCTGCAATGATGATTAAGCCATCATTCCTTGGAGAAGAAGAATCGCACTTTCTTCAAGAGAATCGCACTTGCTTTCACTTCTTCTTCTTGCAGTTCAAAACACGAGAAGAAGAAGAAGAAGAAGAAGAAGAAGATGTCGAAGCCCTGCACACACATCAAGCTGCCTCACAAGACCAATGATAGAAGAAGAGAAAGACAACGGAAGAAGAAGAGAACTGCTAATTGCTGGCCGTGGTGTGTGCGTTACTGTAACCCTAGACGGAGCAGATCGAAGAAAAGACCATCTGCTTCTTCACCAAATCCATCTCAACAAGGGAAGCATTCTCTGTCTTTGCCTCTGTCTCTCTCTCAAAATCTTGCTCGGGCAATGTGTTCATGGATGCAGGAAGTGCTGCACCTGTTTATGAAGAGGGTTTGCCTTCTATTTTAGCATTCCTTGCTTGATGGTTTTGGTTGTGTGTTCATGCATGCAATAATTGCACTTGCGTATGAAGAGGGGTTTGCTCAGCAATGTGTTTGTTCATGAATGCAGGAAGTGATGCGTCTGCTTATGAAGAGGGGTTTGCCAAGCCATGTGTTTGTTCATGCATGAATACAGGAAGTGCTTCTTCACGTGCTTAATTAAGCTGCTGAGGGATTATTGTCTGCCAATTTGAGCATTTCTTGTTGAGTGGAACCTTGATCTGTTTTGGGTAATGCTTCTTTCTTCATATGCTGTTCTTCTCTTGTACTGGATGGTGAGATGAGAATGCAAATGCCATGGATATGCTCTTCTTCTCCTGTGCTGGATGCTGAGAGATGAGAATGCAAATGCCATCATGGTTTGCACAAGGAATACATATGTTCATCAATGCAGCAATAAGTGCAACTGCTGGTGTAGTGTGCAAACCCTTGGATGCCAAGCAGAGAGTTGGATTTTGAAGTGAGCATAATTAGAGACGAACAGCAACAAATTGTTTTCATAAGCAGCCAGGATTGTTTCAAATGCATTATAAGCAGGATTGTTTTGAACGCAAATAAGGTGAAAGACAATGCCTGGTACTCCACTATGCATTTTCAAATGATCTTCAGGTATGCAAGGACTGCTGCACTTCCCACAAAATTCATTACCAAAAAGTAGTTGGTTAAGCAAACATAGCACTGCTCTTTCTATGCTGATTTCCTTTCATCACTTTCAAGATTTGTGTTTGATCTTGGCATAGAACTGCCCGAATTCATTGAATTGTACACGGAGTCTGTAGTTTCAATGGCTAGATTATGAAGGCATGTCTTCCTAGTTATGCAATGACCTTGCAGGCACGCATTCCACTCTGTGAAATGCGCCTGTCCAGCATGGCAGGCATGCATATGTGGCAGGAATTGTGTTTTGTAATTTGGCAGGAGGCCCTGCTGTACTGGCCTCCTGGCCTGCTGCCTTGATCATTGTCATGAGTAATGCCCTGGCATTACCCTAGACTAAACACATCACTGTATCTGAATGTTAGTGTGTGCATGCTGTTTTGACCATTTGTGAAGTACTTTTCACAGACATAGAAACCTGGTCGGTGTGCATTTAGGTGTTTGAAATGCATGGCAGGCATTAGAGAAAATCTAATGCCCACCATACTAGCAGGAATGCCCACCGTATGATTCTTATGCAAGGGAAAGCCTGGGTAGCAGGGCATTACACCTGCTGACCTAAGGGCTCCACCCTGGTTTCGCAAATGTAATGCCCCACTGCCAGGGCTTTCCCCTATATATAGAAGATGGCAAAGTAATGTTGATTCATGTTGTTATGTGCTCTTGATACTTCAAATTGACACGCACTTTCCAGAGCTGATCAAGTCAGTGGTGAGTGTGAACAGCTAGTCGCTGCTGTTTGTTTGTGATGAAGGCGATGATGATGGATTGATACTTTGTGAGTGATGCTCACACTTGGGTGCACATGCGTACAGTCAATCTTATCATGGTAGTTCTGTTTTGGTTGTAATTGACATGGCAATTACCTTCCAAATGTTGTTGTAGAGTTCTCTTGACAATCTCATAGATATATGTTATAGGATCTAAAGACGATGTTGTATGACAAATGGGAAAATTAAGTAAACATATTAGGATTTTTCCAGTTTTCTTTTGGTGTCAAAAGTTCTTAGCATGTAAGTTCTCATTGGCATGTTGCATGTAAGTTCTTCTTGGCGTGTTTTGGCATGTAAAACTTTGTGGCATGTTTCTAGAATGGTTCGTTTTGAAACTTTTGAATCTTCTACGTCCCCCATTACACCATGGTGATGGCCTGTGAGCATGGAACATCCTAAGAGCCTTTAAAACTCATCCAAAGGCCATCCCATGGAAATTTAATTCTCTAGCCTAGGGTGAGTTTCCACATTGACAAAACAAATAATTTCTTTTTTCAAAAAATAAATTCGTTTTTGAATTTGAAAATTATATATATTTTCTATCATCTATCACAATATTGTGATATGAGTAGTGAAACTATTTAGAGCATAGTCTATGATAATTATGATGATTTTTAAGATGTCAATTTCATATTTTAATGAAATGTCATTTCCCTATTTTGAAGATTATTAATGACAAAGCTAACCTTAGGGTAAGGTAATCAATTAGGTGTGGGCTCGGGACCTCAAGTGTAGGGTAAAGGGAAAATATTATTTGTTGAGGTACCTTAACAATAGAATGGAACCAAAATGGGTTAACTTTTGCATTTCATGAAAATATTTTCTTCTAACTTGAAAATCGGAAATCTAGGTAACTTTAAAAATAAAATGGTTCTGGGTTTATATTTTCTTCTTTATCCCTTTCTTGCTTTTCTTTCTTGGTTGTGCATTTTTCACTTTTTAAAATTTCATCTCAACAATTAAGAGAAGAAAAAAAGTTCTTATTGTTTTGACCATGTATTGGTGTTTGCACATGATGGTGCAACATGTGTTGAATATGCAAGCATTAATTTTCAATCGAAAATAGGAGCATGTGATGATTTTGAGCATTTGTTTTGATGCTATGAGTTGGAGACATTGTGTAGCATGTGGTCTTATGAGAGACAAGTTGGTTTATTGATACGTTTTTGTTGAGTTTTTTTCATAAAGAGGATGTTGAAACAAAGAATGTGAGTATTGCATGCTATATTTCATTTTTGGTGTGAGAAATTGGGTCCATATTTGCAAAAGTAGAATAAACATATGAAAGAGATCATTTCTATTGAAAGTAAAGTTTCAATGTCATTACAAAGACTTGGAACTAGGAATATGTTATGTAATGTTTGAAAATATATGGGGTTGTTGAAACTTTAGTTTCAATCATTGTGATAGAATTTTGCAAATTGGTGCAAGTTCATTTGTAATGTTTATTTGTTCAATTTTCAAGTGAGAGTCAATTTAAGGTTTTGACAAATGAATTTGAAGGACTTCATGAAAATTTTCATGTTATAAGTGTAGTTGATGGGTTGCATATTCCAATTTTGGTTCCAATAGTTGGTGAGGAGGATTATTATTGTTAAAAGTCTTTTCATTCAACTTTGTTGCAAAATATTGTTTACATAAAATGTGTGTTTCAAGATTATGAATTTGGATGGGCATGAAGCATGCATGATTAGATTCTTTTCAAATTTGCAAAAGTTGGAAAATTTTGTATTAAAAATATATAAATTATTATATAAAATGATTGGGGATTTGTGCATATCTAATGTGACCTTGGTTGTGTTGTCCATTCAAAGGACACGTGAATGTGTTGGAACCATACAAAACTCATTTGAATTCATTTCAAAGTTTAATTCAAAACGTGTATTCAACAAGCTTTTGGAATTTTGAAATGGTCATGAAAAGAATAAATGTATCATTGTAAAACATGGTTGATATTGTATCCACATGTATTGTGTTATGCAATTTTTGCACAATTGAAAAAAAAAGATGGATTTGATGGAAGGTGGATAAAAGAGGTTTGAATTTTTTTACAAAGATGAATAAACGAAAAAATAATAAAAGAAAAAAAAAGTTGAAAAATAAGAAGGTAGCCATATTTGAAATTAAAGAATTCACCATGAAAAAAACATGAAACAATGAAAAGATTATAATAAAAAAATTGAAGTTCTTTCATTAAAAAAAAAGAGAAAGATGAAAATTTATTATATGACATCACCATAAATCATAGTTTTTAAAAGGTTCAAATTGATTAATTTTTAATTTTTAAAATCATAGTTTTTGATTAATGAACATGTACATTTTGATTGAAGGCCAAAAATTTAATTGACACATGTATTTTTTGACTGATCAACTAACTATAGTGGTTTATTTAAATAGATACATATAGTCAAATTATACAACCTTAATCAAAATGATTTACTATCTTTTATTGATTGAACATTTAATTAAAATGGTCAATGATTTTAAATCAAAATGATAATTATTTTTTGAATAATTTCACATTTGTGGTTTTGAAAATTCATCCATTATGAAGGTTCCAATTACACTTGTCATACCAAGGCATGTTATTATAATTCATATTATTTCACATATGTAACTTCATTTCGTCATTGACTTTTTCAATAGGTGAAAATCAATATGTGATTGGATGTTTTGTAAAAAAACAAATCGAATGCAATCCCATGTTCACCCAACAAAAGATTTATAAATCAATTAATTCATAACTTTCATTAAAATTATCCACATCAAGTTGATTGCCAATCTTGTGTATCAAATTTTTATAAACAACAAATATTCATTTTTAATTAGATATGTATCAACTTTTATAAGTAATAGACACCCATCTTTTTAAATTGGACATTCACACACAATCAACAATTGTTTTACTTGAACATTTAATCAAAATGACCATTGATGTGACATGGTCTATTACTTTATGTAATAACCTTTGATCTATTCATCCACCTATTTACTTAATTAGTTATTTACCTAGCTATTACCCACCCACACACCTGCTTATTATTTATTTATCTATTTACCTATACCTTCTCACCTACCTACCAATATTTTTTCACCTTAATATAACCAACTTATTTATCTACTTGTTATTTATATATTATTTACTAGTGGTAACCCGTGCCTGCAAGGCACAGATGGTGGGCCAGCACGGGTGGGCTGGGCACCTTTGGCCCACTATCACATTCAAGGTTTTTTTTTTTGTGCCCCTAAGTAATAAATAATTAGTGATATCAACGTGTAAATTTGTGAGCCCTTGAAAAGATTGTTGTAAAAGTCTTCTAGGGCTCATACTACCCCATGAGCTACTTAGGCTACTTATTACCTTAAGTTTACTTCACTTTTATTTTTACTTGCTTTAACGTGTTACCTTTTACTTACGTAATTATTTACTTGCCTTTGCTTACGTAACAACTCATTTACTTTATTTACTTTCATTATATTATTACTGCTGTAACCAAGGTCAAACAAAAATTTAAGTGCCACGGTAAAAAATTCTTTTTTTTGATTATTTACCACAATTAACTGCCCTAGAAAGTAGTGGTAATAACTGTCATGTTGTTGGGAGATCAGATTTTACAAACAGACAGACAGACAGACGGACGTACTGAATTAATATATATGATTGATTTGTCACTTATTTATCTATTTAAAGTTAACCATTAAGTGTAAGCATTATGTATAGTCTCTATGTATAGCCATTAAATTTAACCATTAAGTTTACCCAAAGTTTAGTCAAATTTTAATTATTAAATTTTAATTTTAATTTAGGCATTAAATTTGACCATTAGATTTGGTATTAAGTTTAGCCTAAATTGAACCATTAAATTTAGCCACTAAATATAACTTAAATCACTAGGCATAATTATTAAGTATAATCTAAAATTAAATTTTTTTGTTGCTCCATTTCTTCTTTTGTTATTGTGAATATTTACATTTTTTTCACCTCTAAAATTATTTAACCATTATATTTACCCATTATATTTAAATTTAATATAACTATTATGTGTAAGCATTTAATTTAAGTCATTATGTTTAATTATTAAATTTAGTAATTATGTTTAATCAAAGTTTAACCATTAGGTTTAATTTAAGTTTGAGCATTATTTTCAATTAAGGTTTAATCATTATATTTAGTTATTAGGTTTAACCAATATGTTTAATTAAGGTTTAGTAATGATGTTTAACCATTAGTTTTAATCAAAGTTTAACCATTAAATTTATCAACTACATTTAACCATTACATTTAAGCATCAAATTTAATCATTAGGTTTAAGTAAGGTTTAACCATTATATTAATTCATTAAGTTTAATTAGTAAGTTCAACCACTTGATCTAAGCATTATGTTGAGTTTTATTTGAGGCATTAGTTTTCACATGTGTTTTTTGAATGCAAGTCAACTAATTTCATTAGTTAATAAGGATTTTTTTTTCAATTATATTCATCATTAATATGTTTTTTTTGGGCTAATAACATTTTGAAATGAATCATGAGGATTTGATATATTAAAATTTAAATAAAATTTACACCAAACAATTATAAGTTTGATAACAAAAATATCGAAACAAGTTAGAACTATTAACATTTATAATTTAGTTTGGAGTAATAAATGTGTTTGTGACGAATGTTTACACATATTTCAATTTAGAAACATACAACTTATAAAATTCATTCAGGGGCAGAACTACTATGTAGTCATATTTTAACAAATTAAGATGTGATTAAATGGAAGATAATGAATCACTTAAGGAATCTATGATGTTGTGTGTTCATTTAGTTAGCACAAGATGCCATTTTTTGTGATAAGGATTTTAGCAAGAACTTTACATTATTGAAGCAAACTAAACTGAATTTGCTTAGGGAATTCCATGGCAAATTCAGTTTTTGAGGTTTAAGATAGACATTTGTGTAACATGTACATTGTACCTAATGACAAATTGTCCTGTTAATGTAATATATGCCACAATAAAAATCATATATTGTACATTGTAATGGATG
>Ga0116229_10010504_pt1 | contig 13869 bp, 12 predicted proteins | sample S1TSphgellanicum_3_FD_87313 | JGI IMG/M metagenome (GOLD analysis project Ga0116229, IMG submission 87313) | Host-associated microbial communities from peat moss isolated from Minnesota, USA - S1T2_Fc - Sphagnum magellanicum MG | ecosystem: Host-associated > Plants > Peat moss > Unclassified...
TAAGCTACCTAAATTAGGTTACATACTTACTTAATTGGTCTAGGTTAAGCTATGTACCTACTTAGGTAGCTTAGGTTAGGTTAAATACCTTTCTAGGTAGCCCAAGTTAAGCTACTTACTTAGTTAATAGGATAAACTACCTCCCTACTAAGCCTAGGTGGCTTATGTTATTTACCTAATAGGCCTAGGCTACATACTTATAGTAGGCTTAGCTAGGTTAGTAAGTTACCTACATGGCCAATAGGTCTACATAGTAAGCTTAGATCATTTAAGATACTTACCTAAAAGGCTTACATTACTTAGTTATAGGCTACTTAGTAGTCCTAAGCTATGTCTTAGGTAACCTACTGGATAGGTTTAGGCTAGGCTACTTAGCTAGGTGTTAACAACGAAAAATTCACCTTGTCAAAACTTACATTTTGACTATTCATTTTTTATTATCAATTTCCCATTACCAATTTCTGACTACCAATCTATAATACTGATTTATCAAGAACCAAAAAGGTATATCAAAGTAATTAAGATGCTTATATTTAAAACTGAAATTTTAAGAGATTGATCAGACACCAATTAAGTTTATTTTCCTTCAGATATTGAAGTTTTTGTTGATGCTAATGTTTTGAAATGACCAAAAATTAATATTCATTTTGTAACAGTAGATGTTACTAGCTACTCAAGGCTCTTTCTTGAACCTAAACCCTTAAGTTATTTACTTGGGGGCTTTAACATTACGGATACAGAATTAAAACTTATGGTTTTGTAATTTTTGATTTGGTAGTTCTAATAGAAACTATTTGTTCTAATTAGAAAAAAAAATTAATTTGTTATTGATTTTGTTATTTGCAAAAAACTTCTTTACCAAAAAAACTTTAAAAAATTACTTTTCGTTGACATTTTCTTTGTTGATGACTATTGTGACCAGGAACATGAGGAAGAAACAAGAGGAAGTAATAGAGGGTAGACTTACAAGGCCCTCAAATGCATATATGGATGAAGTGTTGACAAGAATTAATCAAGAGGACGTGGTCACTTTTCATAGTGGAAAACAAGGAGAGTTGGACGACGTTACTAAACATGTAGAACCAAAACTTTCAAAGGTCGACGGAAAATGACTAGTTGATGTGGTAGAACTGAAAACTCCCTGGGAACCAATTTGGGACCCTATCAAAAACCTAGCTTTTTGGTAAAGAGGCTATTGCATCGAATTTTCGTACTTATGAGGATGAGATTGTTCAATTAGTGTGATGACTTGAGAATTTCAAGCGATTTCAACTATGAAGTGATTATGACAATTCACACATTGGACGTTCTTTGCAAATGAATTTTGCAAATGAAGACCAATTCCAGCCCGAAATCTCGACAACACTAGTGTTTAATGGAAGAACTTTTCCTTCTTGTGTAGTTCTCACTTGTTCTTTTTGTCATGGAACAGGTCATGAACTTAGTAATTGTCCTTACTGATCCAATTAAGTGTTACCCTTTAACCCTATTTTTGTTTATTCCACTAATCATAACACTTCTTCCATAGTTATCTAGACTAGTTCTTGTGTCTGCAATAAGTATTACTCCAGTAATACCAAAAATTTCCGGTTTGACTACCAACCCATTTCGTCTTTCGATTCCAACCTAAGAGGTAGTTAATCCGAATAGTGTAGTTCCTTATACAAGAACCCCATATGTAGTCAACAACATGTATGCCCCAATTGTGGAACCAATTTTGACAAGAACCTAATACCTCCCTATATGGTGGGTATTTGTCTTTTGCCCTAATTGCAACTCATATTGTTTTGGCACTACCCACGGACTTTCCATTGGGTAACAATGGAGGCCTATTAGATTTTTCCGGTTACATGGGTAATGTACGATGACCTTCTAAGCTGTATGTCATGACCAAGTTTTGAGGTGCAATGGGTGACTTACTGAAGGCTGATTTTTGCTTTACTTAGGTTCCAATCCAAGGTGCGAGACCATGGTAAGGACAAAGTGCTCCTCCCGATGGAGGAGGTGGTGGACCTAACAACAAACTTCCAAATGGACATCTTGGTGGACCCTTCAATAGACCTCCAAGTGAACATTTTAGAAACCCTTTTATTGGCCCTATAGGCGGACATTTTGGTGGAATTTCGAATGGACCCCTTGGTAGACCTTTGGCGGACCTTCGAATGGACCCCTTGGTGGAACCCTGCTCGGACTTCCTGTGGGCCCATACCTTGGTAGAGGGCTAGCTTATAATGGTACCTTTGCAATGGGCACATAGATGGGACATCCTTGGAGACCCTAGGTACTGACATGGTATCCAACACTGATTGTTCCAACCACTAGTGCCCACATTTTGAGGAAATCTTTACCATATCCAATTAATATTGCTGGAATCGATCATGACACACATGTATGGGTGTTCTGGAAGGCTATTCAAGCGAATGATGAGAAGAATGATGCTGACATTATCAATTTATTCTGCTTCACATTAAGAGATGCAATTTTAAGATGGGGTGAAAATTTCATGTAATCCCACCTAAAATGCTATTTTGTGGGGTTGGAAATAACTTTTTGCAAATGATATTAGACTATGTAGACCGATGAGCAAATCTACATGGCTTTTTGAATCATTAAGCAAGTTGTTACTGAAAAGGTCGAAGTCTACTACAAATGGATTCTGAAGCTGGTTAGTTGTTTACAGCACAAGGTAGATGACAACATGTTCACTATTTTCTTTAGGGCTAGTCTTGTACCTTACCTGAGGGTTGCTGCTCCTGGTATGAAGCCTAATAGCTTGTTCGAGCACAAAGAAACTATAGTTACTTGTGAGGAGAACATGGGTAATCCCACGGAGTACCAAAAACTTTTTGAACCACCGAAAGCAGACAGAAACAATGATGGGAAACACACTGATTTGGTGTGTTCCCAATGCAAGAAACATGGACACAACAAGGAGCATTGCCACTAGAATGTGGAAAATCCGAATAATTGGCTGAATCAAAAGAAAGAAACTTAAGTGAATGAAGTAAGTGCCCAAACATCTAAGGGAACCAGAACCCAGTTTGGAAGGGTTCAAGTCAAACCAATGGTGATAAGACTATTTACCAATGCTACATCTATAGTTCATCCAACCACAAGATTCATGACTGCCCACATAGGCAAATAACTTTGGAAATGTTTAAGGGGAAAGGCTCAACTATAGAATCATAGAAGGAAGAGGCCATTGTCAACGTGGTCTTGGTAGTGACCACCCAAAGTAGAGCAATGGCTTAGGAGGATTCAAAGGAGAGAAAACCTCGAAAATTGAAAACTCAAATGGATTAGATGGAAAAAAGAGGCTTTAGTGGTCTTTTGAGACTACTATTTGGGAGTTTCAAGAAACCAACCCACTTTTATCATTACAAAAGATACTCAACCTAATGCACTCCCAACCTCCTCAAGAGACTCAAATGTGAGTTTAAGATGAAAACGATGAAAGAGTAGGAAGTTGGGGCAAGTTCCCTGGCTTGCAGCACTTTGGGGGTAGAGGGGCATGCTGGAGTTCTGGGATGGGACTAGGAACAACGACAAGCACTTAATCACTCACTTGAACCTACACAAAATTAAACAACGAGTTGGTTAATCTATAGTTGGAGCACTTTTGGTGCTAGGACAAGCCACGGGCAAATTCGGGTTCACAAGATTCACCACTGCCCGGACTTGGGGGAAGCCACCACCTTCCCCCTTGTAGTATACTCTGTGGCTCTCCATGAGCCCCACATCCAAATGGCATTTTGTCCTGGGACTCCCAAATGGGAGTCTTGAAATTCTCAAAGTTAGGACTCCCGCAACTTTGGGGCCCCATAATTTTGTGTGCAGACCTCCAATTGAGATGAGATTTGAAGCAAAGTTGTAGCCCTCATCGAGAGCTTTCAATTTTATGTCTCACGCCACCTACACGCAAGGAAATCGAGTTGATTCCTGACTTTTAATGGTTGGGAGTCAAACTACCAATTTCACTCTTGCCTTTTCTTTTGGCTATAACGTGTGTTTTAGATGTCCAAATGGGTCATACGAGCCCATTTTAGACATCTAGGTTTCAATAGCTTTCCAATGACATAAAGATCTTTTCAATCCAATGGGTTTTGACCCCTGCAATCACTCCCTAAAAATTCAGGAGTCCATCGGGAGTCCAACTCACTAAGTGGGAGTTGCCTTGGGAGTGTGAGGCTTCATTCTTTCACACTTTCCTGTACTTTTAGGAGTATAAGATGTGTCTTTCGGGCCTCCCTCTTGTCCCGCACTTTTGCAAGCCCTTGCCTTGGTTGCGAGCCTAAGGCTAGGGTTGTGACACAACCCGTTTATTGACAATATTAAAACCAAAAGAACTAATTGCAAGATTACTAAAATTAAGAGAACCAATTTTTAGATTATCGAAATCGACATAACTGATTTAAGGATTATAAAAAAAGTCTCGATTCTACTAAAATCTCCAAGTAATGTCTTGGTAAATATTGGTTAGTAATTGTTGGATAGTAAACATTCTTTAATTGTGGGGTAACTTTTTCACTTGGCTCTTGGCCTGAAGCAATGTCCTAACATGCTTTAATCCACTTCCCAAACCAAGTCATCCTCCGAAACTAAAAACCACTGTAGCTTCAATAGCTATAGACCCTCATATGGTTGTTATTATGGTTCATGTAGGGATGATAACATGGTTTTTCATTCCCATTAAGGTTAATTCACCTTTGGATTTTTTAGCAATAAGTTCTCAAACCAACAACAGGTACATTCAACATATAAAATAAATCTTTGATTATTACAAATCCTAAACTAATATGTACATAAATTGCTCAAACTTGAACGAAATAGGTTGAAAGAAAAATGATCCATGTTCCAAAATTGGAAAGTGAAACACATATCCATGAGTGAAATCCAAAAGTCCTTCAATAGGTCTCTCCTTGTAGTTTTATATTAGCCAATTCAAAATACAACAGTCATAACTAACCATTATAGACAGCCACTAATTAGTATCTACACTAACAATCCAAAATTTCAAAAAGTACACCTTGCTTCACTACTTGTCCAATTACTGGTTCTGTCAAATAAAGGTTCTATTGATTACATGTTGATTAACATGTCAACCAATCTTCTTAACCCAGTCATTACCTACTAGGTTTAATAACTGGTTCGGTTAATACTACAAGTTAGGTTAAATAATATGTTATGACACCTATTAGGTTTAACAACCTACTTATATTATCAACCTATTAAGTCATTTGTTACCAAATATGGGTAATAAAAGAAAAATTTGGTAGAAGATGTGTTGCTTGATGGGGGTTTTGAAGTCAATATTATTGTTAAAGATCTTAAAAAACAATTAGGCTTGCTTACACCTAGACCTGCTCGTTACACTCTCCGAAGGGTAAATCATATTCTTATCAAACCTGTAGGGTTAATTTGGGATCTAAAGATTCACATTCATGGCATACTTTACATTGTTACTTTTACAATCATGTGTAATAACATCTTGAACTCCAGCTATTCCATGTTGCTTAGACACCCCTAATTGTGCAATGCCAAGGTTACCCATGATTAGGGTAACAACCTGACCACCTTTGATAATTGGCACGATTCGGACTATTGTGTAGTCACGAAACATTTGGATGGAAACACCAAGCAGCCTGAATTACTTCTCTATTATGATTTCATGAATGGGAATCACAGACAAGGAGGAGGAGGTACTTTTGTAAACTAAATCGGATCTATTTACAATTGGTACCATTATGCTACCAAAATTGAAAAAAGGTGCTTTAATTTTGACTACCAAAGTATTTAGTGTGGATTTTGGCACTAAAGATTTTATTTTTGATTTCCCACACTTTGGGTGAAATTGAGGTGGATGCCACATTAACGCGCATTAAGGTCCAAGACATGAAGGTCGAATGTTGGAACTTACCAAAGGATGTGCAAGTATGAAAATTAAATTTATGTTATAAAGGAGATTTGAAAATGGTAAATTTCAACGTTGACTTGGATGATGCAATAGTTGGTGATGTTGAGGCATTGTTGTGAAAGTACAAGGACGTGTTTGCCTGGTCTTACAAGGAATTGATTGGAATTCCCCACACATTATTCAACATTGAATTGAATTCGACATTACATTCCCATTAGCTTATTAGGCTAGGTATCAAATGAATCCTAACTATGTTGCAATGGTTAAATAAGATTTGGATAAATTATTTGTAGTTGGATTTATTGCATTAGTGGAGGAAGCTACTTGGTTATCACCGATTGTGGTAGTATTGAAAAAGAATGGTAAACCTTGGATATGTGTGGACATTTGTAAATTGAATGTTGCCACAAAAAAGGATCCATACCCTTTGCCTTTCACCAAAGAGGTCTTCGACATGGTTGCAAGTCATGACATTATATTATTTCTTGGATGGCTTTTTAGGCTACCATCAGATTATGATAGCTTCAGAGGATCAATACAAAATTGCATTCATTACCGATTGGGGGCCTTTTCATCTAGGTCATCATGCTATTCAATTTGAGGAATGCCCTGCCCACTTAGCAAAGAGAAGTAAGTATGGCCTTCAAGGAATACTTGGGCGTTTTCATGAAGTTGTTTTTAGACGATTTCAATGTCTTTAATGATTGAAATACCCACCTACAAAAGTTGCGCCTTTGTTTTGACAGGTGCCATGAATTTAGTATCAACTTGAATCTAGACAAATGCATGTTTCTTGTGTATTTTGGATTCATTTTGGGATAGATTGTGTCATGAAAAGGCAAGCTATTAGATCCAGAGAAAATTTCAACAATTGTTAACATGCCACCATCGAAAACTTTGAAGGACATACAAGTTTTCAATGGAATGGCTCAATTTTACTAATGTTTCATTTGAAACTTTACATTCATTATGGCACCCATTAGCAAATTGTTGAGGAAAACTAAAACCTTTGATTAGACCAAGGAGTGTCAACAAGCTTGGGATATAACTTGGCAACGATACATGGATCCACCCATACTTATTGCCCTTAGATGGGATTTGGATTTTCATGTTCACATTAACGCTTCAAACTTGGCAATTGGTGTTAGCTCAGAACCTAACATGGAAATGCGATAAACCTATTGCATATGCTTCTCACTTGTTAAACAACGCGGAGCGTAATTATACCACTATGAAGTGTGAAGCATTGGCCATGGTGTACACCCTACACAAGTTCTGCGACTACCTCTTAGGTAACAAATTTGTGTTTTACGTGGATCACATGGCACTTCTGTACTTGATCAAGAAACCACAAGTTTCTGGACACATCACACACTAGCTTTTCTTGTTCCTAGAGTATGACCTTTTGGTTGTATACAAATCGGGCAAGTCAAATTTTGTTGTAGATGTTCTATCATGACTTCTAGATTCCACCGAAAAAAAGGGAGTTCCCAATTAGATTTCAGATGTTACCCTCTTCACATTACAATCCACTTGGTTGCAAGATGTGCATGATTACTTGTCAACAAAGATTTTTCCAATCCATTTCTCATTAGAACAAAAAAGGAAATTAACTTTGAAAGCTTTTCCTTTCATAGTTTAGGTTGGTGTTTTCTATCGACAAGGTCGTGATCAAGTTTTGAAACATTGCTTACACCCGAAAGAAATTTTGGTAATCATTAAGGAGATGCATAACGGTGTGGGTTGTGGCCATTTCTTAGCAAACATTACCAACTGAAAGATTTTGGGTGCCAAATACTAGTGGCCTACATTACATAAGGATGTTCAAATGTATTGTTAATCCTATGATGCTTGTCCATGTAAAGGAAATCTGTCATTGGCAGTTTGGCCCATTTTGTTGTACCACCTTACTGGCTGAACCTTTCATGAACTGGGGCATTGATTTCATAAGTCCCATCAAACTAGCTAGTCGAACAACAAAAATTCAATACATACTGGTGGTAATTAATTATGCCACCAAGTGGGTGGAAGCCAAGGTGTTGCGCACAAACACAACAGGGTGAATCCCTTGCGGGGAGGGAGGCAACAGCCCCATCAACACAAACACAACAGTGGTGACTGCAAAGTTCTTATATGAAAACATCTTCACCACTTTCAATTGTCCCCTTACTTTGGTTAGCAACCAAGGAGTACATTTCATCAATGCAACAATCGAAGTGCTAACCACACACTTTTTAATGAAGCACATTAAGTCAACAACCTACTACCTTCAAGGCAATGGCCAAGCATAATCAGCCAACAAGGTGATTGGTATTCTTTTGAACAAGTTGGTCAATGAAAAGAGGTTGGATTGAGATGAACATCTACACACAATTTTGTATGCATACCGAACTACATTCAAGGTGACCACTGGACATACTCCGTATGAGCTGGTTTATGGACTTCATTCTTTAATGCTGATGGAATATTTGCTTCCAGCAAACCCCTAAACAAACAACGACATTTTTCCAGTTTGGATCTTGGCCACTTGATTATCTCAATTGGAGTGATTGGACGAGGCTAGGGACACAACTGCCGCCACTTCAGGGCAATGGCAATGAAACTGAACTTAGTGGGCACAAACTTGTTACAAAGAGAAAGCTTTTTCCATTGGGGATTTCGTGCTTTGGTTCCCTAAGACACAAAAAAAATCCACATGGGTAAATTCAAACACCGATGGTTTGGACCTTATTGGATTCAATACTATCTCCCCAACAACACTGCATTATTGGTCACAGTTGAAAAATTCGACCCAAACCCTATCTTGGTCAATATCAACAAACTAAAGCTTATAGAACTCCGGATCCTGCTTCCCCAGGATTCGAAGCCACAATTGGAAGGGGAAGAGAGGCATTAATGACAGTACCCCACCAAAATTTGGTTTTGCAGTATATCGTAACTTAAAAGAACATGATTGACACTGTTGAGGAATTTGACGGAACGACAATGGAAGTCCCCAATATAGCACAACCCACGCTGCAGCGCAAACCAAACTTGGAACCTAAACTGAATTTGCAACACAAACCAAACTGTCAGTGGGTGCTAAATAGCCAATCGGTACTAGTGGAACTAAACTGGAAATTGGTACCGAAGGAACCGAATTGCCGAGAAGTGTTCCTTCAACCAAATTCGGTATTGTAACCGACGAATATCATCCCAGATAGTTCAGTACATGAGGAGAACAAAAATTCTGACATTCTGGAATCTGCAGATGATTTTGACCAGATGGAATCTACAATGGAAAACCCTAATGAAAAATGTTTTGAAGACGAAAAATCCTACTTTCATCTATGATGTTTTATCATCCAGGCTCATCCACTCGAACCATTTCGGTCGAGAACCGACACGACGGTTCAAGTTCATCACAAACCATTTTTTCATCCAACAGGTTTCCCCACCGAAACGTCACGTCCATCCATTTTCACCCCTACAAAAAGACCTCCAGTCTTTTCCTCCTCCACTGTTGCTCATTTTATTTGCGTTTCAACTCGTAGCATTATAGAACGTAGCACTGTAGTTATCGACAGGATGAGAGGAACGATTAGTAGGGAGGAAGTGAAGAGGCTACCTGAGATGGAAAGGTGGCAAGAGGAAAGGGGAAAAGCTCCAAAGAGCTCTCAACTGAAACCGCAACTAGATTATGAGGTTGAGGGAGAGAAAAAAGGGGTAGGATGGTAGTGAGTTTGAGCGGTAGAAGCAAGGTAGTCTTTACCAAAATGGACAAGTTTGAGAGGTGGGCGAGAGGGAGAGACATTCACTAGGCCAAACAGGTAGGGGTCGCCGGTTTTCTCAGCATAAGGCTCACCCCAATGCTACCGAAGGAATGGCTACAGGACATCACCGGGTACACCCCCGAGAGGATCGAGTCGGTAGTGTAGGGGAAACCAATTTCCCTTATCGAATAGGTAGTCAGGGAAATCTTGCACCTGTCGAACACTGGACTCGCCATCCCATCGAACCTGAAACAAGATGAGGTTGCGCAGATGTGCGTAAAACTTGCGCCGAAAGATGCCATTGTGTAAAAGGAGGGCTGGAAAGTTGCACAACTCAAAGGAAAGTACGCAGCATGGATGCTTGCATTGTTGCAAGCAATCTGGCTGAAGGGGAGCAAGGTGACCTATGTTACGAAGGAGCTCATGATTGCCGTGATGATAGTAGAGGAGGGGAATCAGGTCAACTGGTCTGTCTTCCTTTTCAACAACCTTTACTGCCGAATCAGGGATTTTTCGGCATCGTCAAAGTCAAGGGAGACTACTAGGAAGGAGTCGGAATTCGGCCCTGCACAAGTAGATATCCTACCACGGAAGTGGTTCCCTCTAGAACTAGAAGAAAGATTACCGGATTCCGACTCGGAGGATGAAAACGACGATTTGGAGTTCTTCGACCTGGATTCGGAGATGAAGTCAACATCCCTGGAAGTTCTCGTCGAAGGCGCATCAATTGATCTGGACTCCATCCCAGATGAATAAGGGGAGAGGTCACAACAACTCCTGGAGGTGCCATCCGGTTCGATATTGGAACAGTTCGGTATCGGTACCGAAAAATTATTAGTACCGGAACCGACTACCGAACCAAACCTATTTCCGACGCTCAGAAGTTGGAATATTTCTAACCAATTGCGGGCTCACCTGGATCGTACTTCCAGCCAGTCGCCTGGAAAGAGGAGTCCAGTGGAGAAGCCGTCAAGTCCGAAAAAGAATTCTTGAATTATAAGTCCAACCCGGACTTTATTTTCTGGTATGCCAAATGCACCTTCCAGTTTCAACCTGCATCTCTTCCTCGTTCTTTGTCGCAATAGCTGCATGAACGACTACAAGGAGAAGTGATCCCCTTGAATCAATTACCAAAAATTGACACACCATCGGAAGGATTTTCCAGTGGAAGTCAAATGGGGACCCTTGGTGAAGCTCACAATATGACTTCGACTTCGTCAAGGGCACCGAAGACCTTTCTGGCATGACCCCAGATGTTTAACACTCCAACTTCAAGTACCTCGACCGCTGCCACTTTTAAGAGAGTGCAAGAGCACCTGCAAGTTTCAATAGCGTTGGCAGAGTCGGTTGGGTGGGTTTCGGTGGTGTTAAATGCTACCATAGCCGACAAAAGCATCACAGAGGAGGTGAGAATGAAGGCGGAACATGTGACTACCGATCTCTGTAAACGGTACCAACAGTTGGAGGACACCTAGCAGCAGGATGATGTCATGCTGCAAGAGCTCCAGAAGGAGATTCAAGGTTTGCACAAAGTGCAGGTGCGACTTACCAAAGTCGAAACCGAAAATTCGGCCTACCGAAGTTAGCTGAAGGACTGGATTTTGACAATTTCTTTTGCCTATGAACGTTTGCAAGCAGAACACAAGACTCTACAGACCAAGTATCGAAAGGAGGAGGTGAAGCGGCGATCGGTCGAGTTTGCAACTAGCAACACCCAGAGCAAGCTCAAGGTGGCCGACATGAAGATTATTTGGTTAGAAACCGAACATTCTGCACTGTAGCAGAAAAGTGAGCAGAAGGAGGAAGAACTTCGACGCAGTACCGAAACCCTTTCAGATCTGCAACAGACTGTCCAGGATCTCAGGGATGATATCCTTATAGTTGAAGAAGATTTTCAACTCTTGGTGACCGAAAATGAGAGGTTAAGAGGCAAGGCGGAGTTGGCGGACTTGTGGCATCACCGAATTGAGGAATTCAAAACCCTCAAAATGGAGCATGCTTTCATGAACACAAAACTATTCATCTATCAACAAAAGGCCTGTTGAGTGCGAGTGGACCAATGGGACTACAAGCCCCAGGTTACCGAATTGGTTCGTGACTCATTCGAGTCATCTCAGAGGGACGAGCAACGATTGTGCAGTCGTTTCAAGGCATATCAACGTGCATTCCCACATTTTGTACCACCTTCTTTCGGTACGAAGACGAAGGAGGAGGCAACAAAAACTGGCTCTGTCAATGAAAGCCAGAGAAGTGACCAAGACGCTGAGACCAGATGGAGGTCGACTCGGGCTAACCTTCTAAAGTACATGAGATCGGTACTGGAACCGATTTGGTGACCAGAACCGAAACCGAAAACCGATCCTTTAACCAAAACCCTCTAAGTCGAGGAAGTTGTTTCCTTTATAAAACCAACACCTAAGGCGCTTGAATCTGTTTCCCCGGCTCCTCAACAGGTTTTGAATGACCAAGGAGTACTGAAGTAATTAAAATGTTTGTATTTTTAAAAAAAAATTTAGGGGATTAGTTTGACACCAACTAAGTTTATTTTGATAGATTAGGAGAGATTTCCTAGATTTTTTTAGATTTCCACCATTTTCTAGAAAGGAATTCTAGGAGGAATCCAAGGCTTATAGGGACATTTTTTTTGTTTCATAAGTGATGAATGAGATTTTTGTCTTTGCATCAAATTGTTATTTGTGGAATCTTGCCTTGTGTATCTTTTGGTTTAGAATGATTGTTTTTCCTTCAGATGTTGAAGTTTTTGTTGATGTTAATGTTTTGAGATGATTAAAAACTAATATTCACTTTGCAATACTAGATGTTACTAGCTGTTCAAGGCTTTTTCTTGAACCTAAACCCTTAAGTTATTTATTTGAGGGCTTTAACATTCAGCTACTAGTTAGGTTATTACTTAACGAATAATTTACTAGCCTATTAATTATGCTAGGTTAGATAGGTAGTTTCAGCCTAACCTAATTTATTAGTCGGGTTCAAATTTTGTTAGGTGTATCAAAATCTTGTCATATTTTTGTTTTTTTATCTAGTCCTTATTTACCATGTAAAGACACATTTAAGGTGATTATGATGGAATCTAAAATTGTAATGGTATAAAATATAGTCCTTCTAAAAATTTTAACAACTTTTAACTCATTATTTTTTATGGGGTTCAAAATATAAGGTAAATAAGGACTTCAATAAGGACTAAACCCTTTTCATCCTATGTGGTACATCTTATAAGATTTTTCACCCAATCATGTTAGGGTAGGTAGGTAGCTTAGGTTTAACAAGTAGGTCAAGTCATTAAATGAGTATGGTTTATTTAATTAAGTGTCAATTATAATGGTCAATTTGACTAAACCCTATTGATCCAATATGTCCAATTTGACTAAGCCATGGTCATTTTGATGGACATTTGTTCATTTTGACTATACTTTCAACTTAACACTTGGTCAAAAAGGTCACTTTAATCAAATGTACTAATAAAATGTAACATGTGTTTTTCATACCTTAAACGTTTAGTCAAAATGGACATACCCTTTGGTTAATGTGGACACTTTGCTCAAATTGACATTCTAAAAAGCTATGTTTTTTTTATAATATTTAAATATTTTGGTTTTCCAATTTTTGAATGCATAACTTCACTTTAAACAAGACCCTACATGCACCACTCACATTACATAAAAAAAGATCATAACAATAAATTGATGTATTTGAAAATGCAAATTTTTAATTTTCCAAACCCATTAAAGATAATGTACAATTTTTTTAAAAATGAAGTACCACCATTACTACAAATTTTGGTTTTTTAAAAGGTTCAAATTGATTAATTTGTTATTTTGACTAATGGACATGTATTTTTTATTAAAGGGCTCGAATGACACATGTATTTATTGATTGATCAACTTGATTATTTCATTAAATAAACATAGTCAAATTGTGTAACCTTAATCAAAACAGTTAATGGTTTTTAGTCAAGTTGAATAGTTAATCAAAATGATCAATGATCTTTAGTCAAAATGATCAATGAAAGTTGATGAATAAATGTCAAGTTTTAAAAAAGGTAGTTCTTCATGAAAACACAAGAAAATCAATTCAAATTTTACTTAAATTTCATTTTGAAACCATTGAGCCCTTAATTAGGTTTATTATAAATCAACTAAATTTTTTAAAAAACTTTGGAATGATAAAAAAAAAAAAAAAAAA
>Ga0116229_10010505_pt1 | contig 13868 bp, 14 predicted proteins | sample S1TSphgellanicum_3_FD_87313 | JGI IMG/M metagenome (GOLD analysis project Ga0116229, IMG submission 87313) | Host-associated microbial communities from peat moss isolated from Minnesota, USA - S1T2_Fc - Sphagnum magellanicum MG | ecosystem: Host-associated > Plants > Peat moss > Unclassified...
GGTCGGTTTCAACAATGACGAGGGTCTTGGGCAGCGACATAAATCAAAACGACACGAAACGGTCCGTGCTCCCAACCACATCCGCCAGGACCGTGAGCCCGGACCACGCGGCGAGATCGTTCACCGGCAGACGGCGGCGATGCGCGCCGTAGGCGCAGCCGAAGAGACTCGCGCCGCGCGACTTGATGGCCTGGAGTTCCGGCGTGTCGACCGCCTTCACCGCGTCGTCGATGCAGTACAGGTAGACGCGCACGCCGGCATCGAGCGCCGCGTTCATCAACGCCACGGCGGGACGAAAATTGGGGTGGTCGGGGGCAGTCGTCAGCAGCACGCCCAGCTTCTTGCCGGCGAGTTCAGACATTGCCGTTGAATTTTACCGGAGTGAGATCGAGCCCTTCGGACACCAGCATCACCGGAATCCCGTCGCGGACCGGATAGGCCACGCGGCGGTCGGTGCGAATGAGCGCCGCCTCCACGGGCTGGTCCACCGTTGCTCCCGCCACGGTGTGCAACTGCCCCTGCCCGATGGCCGCGTTGATGAGCTCAATTTCATCGGGGAGCGCGAGCGTGACATCCTGCTGCGTCTCAGGGCAGACCAACAGGGCGAGAAGTTCCGGGTTCAGCATATCGATTTCCAATTAACGCTCCAAAAATGTTCTATTAGACGAGGCAAGGATTGCAAACTAGTCCAATTTAAGCTCAATTACCATCGTCGTGGTTTACAAATCTCTTCTTCTTTTTGGCGCGCCAGGTTCGGGCAAGGGTACACAAGGTAAAATCATCGGAACGATCCCGGGCTTTTATCATTGCGCGTGCGGCGACGTTTTCCGCGCGGTCGATGTCCGCTCTTCGCTCGGCCGGGCCTTCCTCGAGTATTCCAGCAAGGGCAAGCTCGTGCCCGACGACATCAGCATCGGCCTTTGGTCCGCGCAGATCGATTCCATGGTCCAGGCCGGCCGCTTCAAGCCCGATATCGACTTCCTCGTGCTCGACGGAATTCCGCGCAATGTGACGCAGGCCAAGATGCTCACCGAGAAACTCGACGTTCGCCGCGTTTTCCACCTGACGTGCTCCGACCGCAAGAAGATTTATGATCGGCTCCAGCGCCGCGCACTCAAGGACAACCGCCTGGACGACATCAACGAGGAAGTCATCGCCAAGCGGCTCCGGACTTATGACGAGGAGACCAAGCCGGTCCTCGACTTCTACGGCCCGAAGCTGATCAATCACGTCAACGCCGACCAGTGGCCTTATCAGGTCCTGCGCGACATTCTCGTAGGCATCGAGAGCGAGCGCCACTAAGAGCTCGAATATCAACCAGATTGGAACGTGTGCCCCTGAACTTTTTATCGTAAAACCTATGGAAACTACGGTCATCGCCTCTCCCACTGCGACAAAGCCTCAAACCAATGGCCACGAGCCGCGGGTCAGGACGCCGCGTCATTTTCGATTGCCTGCTGCGAAGGAAGCCGCCAACGTCAGTTTCATGCGGGCCATTTTTCTCGGCACGGCCGACGGCCACACGAGCGCAAAACGGGAACATTCGGGTATCTTGCTCCAGACGCGGGAGACCAGCCTCCTGCTCGACTGCGGCGCCGCGGCCGCGCGCTTCATGCTCGCTAAGAAGATCGACGCCAATGTGCCGGAGATGCTCTTCATCAGCCACATGCACAGCGATCACAACGGGCAGCTCTCGCAGCTCATCCAGAGCCTCTGGCTGCGCACCCGCCGCGCGCCGCTGCACATCTTCGGCCCGGCCATGATCCTCGAGCAGGTGCGCGACTGGCTGGAGAAGTGCCTCCTCTTCCCCGAGCTCATCGGCTTTCCCATCGAGTGGCATCCCGTCAAGCCCGGCAAAAGCTTTACCCATGGTCCGTTTCAGATGACCGCCTTTGCCACCGAGCATCTGCACAATCTCGCCGGCCACTTCAAGCGCGCTTATCCCAAGACCTGCTTCGATTGCTACGGGCTGATCATCGATTACGCCGGCCAGCGTTACGTCTACTCCGCTGACCTGGCCCACCCGGTTGAACTCGCGCCCGCCCTCGACAACGGCAAAGTCACCGCGCTGATGTGCGAGCTCACCCATTTCCCCGAGCGCGACCTTTTCCGCGAGATGGCCAAGCACGCCGTGAAGTCGGTCTGGATCACCCACTATCCCGACCACCTCGTGCAGCGCGAGGCCGAGCTCAAGTTGATCGCCAAGGAGGAAAAATTCCGCGGCGACGTGCATTTGATGCACGACAGGGTTGCCCACGACATTTGAGTGGGTCTATATTGATTCCTGTCGTCAGCCTAACTACAGGAGCGTACCATGTCTGAGTCTCTTTCGAAGCCCACTCTGCCCACGTTTAGCTGGATCGGTCACCTGAAGCCGGACGATCGCGAGTTGCTCAGCTCCTACGGCGAATTTTTTCCGGGCCATCCCGGCAACGTGATCATCGAGGAAGGCGCGATGCAAACCGAGGTCTTCGTCGTCATCAGCGGCAAGCTCGAGGTGCACGCGCGGCAGGAAGATGGCAGCGTGGCCCTCCTCGCACAAGTCGGCCCCGGCGAGACGCTCGGCGAGATCAGCCTCTTCAGCCCCGGCCCCGCCGCGGCCAGCGTCACGGCGATCGAGTTCAGCCAGCTCTGGCGCATCGCTGACGAATCGCTCATGGAATTCATGCAGGAAAATCCCGGCGCGGGCAATTTGCTGTTGCGCACGCTGGCTTCGATCCTCGCCCAGCGCCTGCGGCAGATGAACCCGAAGGCTTTCGGCCTCAGTACCTACGCCGTGGTCGACTCGCCCGAATTGGCCGCACAGGCTCCCTCCCCCGTCGCCGATGACAAGCCGGAGGAAAAGCCGCTGCCTCCCACCGACTCCCGCCGCGCGCCGCCACTCGACATCCCGCAGACCTACCAGGGCAAGCGCATCTCGGCCAAGACGCAGCTCATTGCCACTCCCGAGGTGGAAGAGCTCGAGCCCATCCCGCCCATCATCGAGGCCAAGGCGCCGGGTGCGGATGAGTCAAGGGCGTAGCGGCATCATCCCAGAAGACACCGCGTCCATTTCGAAAAGCGCAGTAACTCCACCAGCGCCACGCTGCCCACGAGCGCCACGGCGAAAACGGCCAACTGCGTCGTCGCGTGCTGATCATCCCGCCCGATCCTCGGCAGAAGCTGGTAGATCGTCTCCACGAAGAGCAGGTGCACGAGGTAGATGCCGAAGGCGATCGCGCCGAGATGCTCGATCACGGGCAGGCGCGCCGTCGTTGACCATCCCAGGGAGATCAGGAGGAAACCGAAACCCGCCACGGTTGTCAGCGCGCGATTATCCTGCAAACCCAGCATCAGTCCGCCCACGAGCCAAAGCACCACGAGCAAGCTGCCGGAGACGAGCCTCGGCACGTCCACCAACGCATTGAAGCGAATCTCCACCAATGCCAAAGCCAGCGCCAGCAGGCACGGCGGCAGCGACTCGTAGCTGAGCAACGCGGCGTAACCGAGTCGGGGCACGACGTCCGGCACCCGGCACAGCACGAGCATCAGCCCCAGCGCAAACAGGATCGCGATCAGCGGCAAACGCAGCCACGGCGCGGCCCGCACCAACTTCGCCAGCGCGAAGGCCCCGATTGTGGCGAGAAAAATGAAGGGCAGGAACCAGAGATGAAACGCCTCGCCGTTCCAGAAAAAATCGATGAGCGTGGTATGGACCGAGCCCGTGCGCGAGATGAGCAACGCATTGGCCCAGCGCACCCCGAGATAAATCACGGACCATGCCAGGAAGACGAGATACACCCGCCGGAACCGCGCCCGCGCGTACGGCAGCATCGAGACGTAACCGTGTCGCCACAAGGCACCGTAAGCCAGGTAAACGCCCGAACCGGCGAAGAACGGCACCGCAAACCTTCCCAGCTCAGCCCAGCCAATCAACGCTCCATGATACGTGACATGCAGCCAGACCACGCCGATGACCGCCAGCAACCGCAGGAGGTCCTGCAGCGGAAAATAGACCGGCCTATGGGTTTCAGTTGCTGCCATCGCCCGCAGGATTAAATCAGCTCGTCGGCCCACCGCAAGGTACTTCGACGCCGCGGCACCATCGCCCGCGAAAAAGTTCACGCGACTTGGGTGAATAAAGGTTGCCGAGGAAGGTTCGCCCGTTATTTTGACAGAACGCGCCCATCGGCGCCCACCAACCCCTCATTCGCTACGCTTATGCCTCAAACTGCTGACATCGCTCTCATTGGCCTCGCCGTCATGGGCCAGAACATCATCCTCAACATGAACGACCACGGCTACGTCGTGTGCGCCTACAACCGCACCACCAGCAAGGTCGACGACTTCCTCAAGAACGAGGCCAAGGGCACGAAGATCATCGGCGCGCACAGCCTCGAGGAAATGGTCGCGTCGCTGAAGAAACCGCGCCGCATCATGATGCTGGTGAAGGCCGGCGCGCCGGTGGATGAATTCATCGACCTGCTTGTGCCGCTGCTGGAAAAGGGCGACATCATCATCGACGGCGGCAACTCGTTCTATGAGGACACCGTGCGCCGCTACAACGCGCTCAAGGAAAAAGGCATTCTCTTCGTCGGCAGCGGCGTCTCCGGCGGCGAGGAAGGTGCGCGCCACGGCCCGTCGCTCATGCCCGGCGGCAATCCCGAGGCGTGGCCGCACATCAAGGCCATCTTCCAGTCGATCGCGGCCAAGGTCGACAACGGCGTGCCGTGTTGCGACTGGGTCGGCGAGAGCGGCGCGGGCCACTTCGTCAAGATGGTCCACAACGGCATCGAGTACGGCGACATGCAGCTCATCTCGGAAGCCTACAACCTGCTCCACACCGGCCTCGGCCTCAATAACGAGCAGCTCGCCGAGACCTTCACCACGTGGAACAAGAGCGAACTCGATTCCTACCTCATCGAGATCACCTCGAATATCTTCAAGTTCAAGGACACGGACGGCAGCTTCCTCCTCGACAAAATCCTCGATGCCGCCGGCCAGAAAGGCACCGGCAAGTGGACCGTGCTCTCCGGCCTCGACCACGCCGCGCCGGTCACGCTCATCGCGGAGGCCGTCTTCGCGCGCATGATCTCCTCGCTCAAGGACGAGCGCGTGGCCGCCTCGTCCGTGCTCACCGGCCCGGCCAACGCCAAGTTCACCGGCGACGCCAAGCAGACCATCGAGGACATCCGCCAGGCGCTCTACGCATCGAAGATCATCTCCTACGCGCAGGGTTACATGCTGATGAAGAACGTCAGCGAAGAGTTCAAGTGGAAGCTCAATCTCGGCGCCATCGCGTTGATGTGGCGCGGCGGTTGCATCATCCGCAGCCGGTTCCTCGGCGACATCAAGGCCGCCTATGACCGCAACCCGAACCTCAGCAACCTGACGCTCGATCCCTTCTTCACCACCGCACTCAAAAAGGCGCAGGACGGCTGGCGCCGCACCGTGGCGCTGGGCGCGACGCTCGGCATCCCCACGCCGACGTTCTCCAACGCGCTCTCGTTCTACGATTCCTACCGCAGCGCGCGCCTCCCGGCCAACCTGCTCCAGGCCCAGCGCGACTACTTCGGCGCGCACACCTACGAGCGCACCGACAAGCCGCGCAAGGAATTCTTCCACACCAACTGGACCGGCCAGGGTGGAACAACCGCCTCGACCACCTACAACGCCTAGAACCAAGGCAAAGGGATAAGGGCAAAAGGCAAAGGGACTGATTTCAAGTCTCAGCCTTCTGTCCCTTTGCCCTTTACCCTTTGCCCTTCAACCCTAATCCTACCATGTCCCTCGCCACGCTCACCCCCGACTGCCCGCAGGTGCTCTCCGCCAATCCGCCCAAGCTTCAGCCCGTCGGGGCGGTGATCTTCGGCGCCACCGGCGACCTCACGCACCGCAAGATCGTCCCCGCGTTCTATCACCTCGCGAAGAACGGCTTGCTGCCCGACGGTTCCGTCATCATCGGCTTCGCCCGCCGGCCCAAGAGCGATGACGAGTTCCGCAAGGACCTCTTCGAGGCGCTGCAAAAGTTCTCCCACACCAAGCCGGTCGATGAGGCGGTGTGGAAAAAACTCGCGCAGCACATCTATTACTTCCAGGGCGAACTGGACGATCAAGCCGCCTACAAAAAGCTCGCGGAAAAACTCAAGAGCCTGCCCGAGAGCAAGGAAATCAACGGCAACTACCTCTTCTATCTGGCCACCGCGCCGGAATTCTTCGGCCCCGCCGCGCAGAACCTCGCCGCCGCCGGCCTCGCCACCGAGGAGAACGGCTCCAAGCGCCGGCTCATCGTCGAGAAGCCGTTCGGCACCGACCTCGCCAGCGCCAAGGAGTTGAACAAGACGCTGCAGGCCTCCTTCGCCGAGCGCGACATCTTCCGCATCGACCACTACCTCGGCAAGGAGACGGTGCAGAACATGATCTATCTGCGCTTCGGCAACTCGATCTACGAGCCGATCTGGAACCGTCTTTACATCGATCACGTGCAGATCACCGTGGCCGAGGCGATGGGCGTCGAGTCACGCGGCGGTTACTACGACCACGCGGGGGCCGTCCGCGACATGATGCAGAACCACATGATGCAGCTCTTCACGCTGACCGCGATGGAAGCGCCCGCCTCGCTCGACGCCGAGTCGATCCGCGACGAAAAGGTGAAGGTGCTGCGCTCCATCTCCACGCCGACGCTCGATTTCCTGCAGAAGAACACCGTCCGCGCCCAGTACGGCGGCGGGTTCATCAACGGCAAGCCGGTCCCCTCCTATCGCCAGGAGGACAAGGTCGCGCAGAACTCGATGACGGAGACGTTCGCCGCCGCGCGGTTCGAGATCGACAACTGGCGCTGGCACGGCGTGCCGTTCTACCTGCGCACGGGCAAGGCCCTGGCCACCTCGTTCACCGAGATCAACATCATCTTCAAGCGCCCGCCCGGCACCCTCTTCTCCAACGCCAGCGATGAGCAACTCCGCCGCAACACGCTGCGCATCCGCATCCAGCCGAACGAGAGCATCAGCCTCAAGTTCAACGCCAAGGTCCCCGGCGAGCCCCGCTCCGAGCCGGTCGAGATGGCCTTCAGTTACAAGGGCGGTTTCAACCATTACCTGCCCGAGGCCTACGAGCGCCTCATCGTCGATGCCATGGTTGGCGAGTCGACGCTCTTCACCCGCAGCGATGAAGTCGAGGAAGCCTGGCGCATCATCGACGCGGTCAAAGGCGCGTGGACCAAGGCCGGCGGGCGCGATCTTCCGCTCTACGCCTGCGGCTCCATGGGCCCGGTCGAGTCCGACCAGCTTCTGGCCAAGGACGGCCGGTACTGGATCCGCCCCAAAGAACTCGCGACGTGAAATCCCGCTGGCTCGCGCTGGGTTTGACTTTCGCCTGCGTCATCACGGCGCGGGCGCAGGACAAAATGCCTGTCCCGGTCGAGGACGACACCAACGCTCCGCCGGAGATACGCGGCCATACCGCCTCGCAAACGCCGCTTCCGCCGCCGGCCACTTCCGCACGCGCCGGCGCACCGCCGCCCGAGGTTTCCGCACCTGGCACGCCCTACTCCGAGGCGATGGTCGCTTATAAGGCGGGCAATTACGACCAGGCGTTCGCCGCGATCGAGGGCGTCGATCCCGCCGCGCAGGACGATAATTTTATCATCCTCGAGGCGCGCATTCTCACCGAGCTCAAGCGCTACGACGACGGCGAAAAGCTGCTCAGGGACCGCATCCAGTCCGAGGAGCAAAAACAGGCCAAGCCCGCAGTACTTGATGAGCTTCTCCTCGCGCTCGGCGATCTCTTCCTGCACAAGCGCGCCTTCGACCGCGCCACGAAGTTCTACACCGCGGTCCTCAGGGACCAGCCGAACGATCCCGATCTCGCCCTCAAGCTCATCTACTGCCACATCGGCGAGAACGATCTTCGCGGCGCCGACCAGCTCGCGACCAAGCTCAGCCCGTTCGACGCCAAGAACCCGTACGACGACCACGCCTCCTACTACTTCGCCCGCGCCGCGGTGGCGCAGTCCCTTGGCCGCACACAGGACGCCGAGGACGACATCCAGGAAGCGCGCACCAACTACGGCGTGACCATCACGAACCGTTACCTCAAGACCTACCTGCATTTCTTCAGCGCGCCGAACGCCGACGCCAAGTCCGGCATCGCGCCGACAAAGGGAAAGCCCTGACCCTCCCGCTTCACTTCTTTTTCTTCTCTTCCTTCTGCGCCTGTTCCCAGCGGCGCTGCTTGGCTTCGCTGGCGTGAGCTAGCTGCGTGAAGGGCAGGTCGGGAAGGCCGCTGCAGGTGTCCATGAAGAATTCGTTGAAATCATTGATCTCGACCTCCTTCGAGCGCGCATCGAAAATCATCTGCGTCGTCTGCTGCTCGATCCACGGCGTCTGCTCCAGCCGCGGGTTGCCCGAGTAGCCGAGGCCGAGTTCCTTCGACAGGATGTTCGCGCAGTGGATCAGGTGCGTCAGCAGCGTGATCTCATCATCCTTGTTCGACGAGACCAGCGAGCCGATCAGGTTCAGCTTGCTCGACTTTGCCAGCGCCTCGAAACAATGCTCCGGCGTCTCGTGGTAAGCTGTGACGTAGCGAACCGTGCGCTGAAATTTGTGGCGGTTCAGCCATTCCTGGCCGAGCTGCGCGTGGTCGACGCCGAAGTACTCCAGCTCCACCTGCGTCAACGGCAGGTTCTGCTCGAAGGCCTTCATCCACACGCCGATGGTCTTCGCGGGATAGAGTTCGAAAAGCACCAGCTTGCCGATGTCGTGCACCGCGCCGCAGAGAAACTCCATTCCGGTCGCGGGCAAGCCCAGCATGTCCGTGATGAACTCGGCCAGCAGCCCGGTGTAAATCTGGTGCTGCCACAGGCCGTGCAAATTCAGCGGGCGCTCGCCCTGCCATGGACGGTAGAGCGCGATGGCGGTCAACGCGACGTTGCGGGAGCGCTCGATCCCGACGAGCTCGATCTTCTCCGCGTCGCTCTGCGGACGCGCGTCCGAGGCATTGGCCATGAAGCCGCTGAGGACTTCCAGCGTCTCCTTGTAGCTCGGGACCAGCAGCAGCGCCTCGATCAGCGAGCGCAAATCTTCCGAGGAACCCTTCTGCATCGCGCGCAGGTCCGGCGCCATTTCGTTGAGCGCCAGCACCGGCCAGCGCGTGTCGAGACTGCGATAAACTTCCTCCGAGTCGTAGGAATCCTGCAGCGTGAACAGATGCTCGCCCTGCGTGTTCATGTCGTCCGGCACGAGGTCGAAAAGCGTCTCCGGAGAACCCTCCGAACGCGGCATGGCGCGGCGCTCGACCGTCTCGACCACCGTCATCGCCTTCTTGCCGTACTGGTAGTGGTGAATGTTATCGAGCGCAAAGGTGATTTCCCCGTAATTCTGGAACCGGTCCTCGGGCCGCTTCTCCATCATCTTGCGGATGAGGCCGCACCAGCCGGTCGGGATCTCGTGGCGCTGCAGCGTCTCGATCGGAAACGGCGCGAAGACGTGCGCGCGGCAGACGTCCTCCGTCGTGTCGCCCGGATAGGGAAACTCGCCCGTGATCAAATGAAACAGGCTCGCGCCGAGACAATAGATGTCCGTGCGCAAGTCCGGCTTCTCCTGCAAGACGTGCTCCGGCGACGCATAGGCCGGCGTGCCCTGAAGTTCATCATCGCGCGCGCCGCTGGCGATTTCGGTCTGCTTTCGCGCGAGCCCGAAGTCGGTCAACATGACCGTGTTTTCCGCATCGACCATGAAGTTCGCCGGCTTCACGTCCAAGTGAATGATGTTGGAGCGGGCCGCGTACTCCAGCGCCGCGACGCCTTGCCGCATGAACCACATCGCATCCTCCATGTTCAGGATGCGTCCCGCGAGAATCCAATCCTCCAGCGTCTGGCCCTCGATGAAGCCCATGGCGAGATAGGGCACGCCCTGCTCCTCGCCCGCGGAATAGAGCGGAACGATGTTGGTGTGGCGCAGGCTCGCCACCGCGCGCGCTTCCTCGAGAAAGTTCGCCATGACGTCCGGGCTGCTCATGTTCGCCCGGTGCATGATCTTGATCGCAACGTAGCGCTCGAGCGTCGGCTCGATGGCCTTGAAGACCTCGCTCATGCCGCCCTCGCCCAATTTTTCCAGGACAAGGTACGGCCCCACGCGGGAGCCGGCCGAAAAAAGTTGCTGTTGGTGATCCATGGAACCGAGGATAATACGATGCGGGCGAACTACTAATGTATCGGCATCCAAAGGCCGATTATTAGGACATCCCGCCTGTGGGAAAAGGTAAATCTGCTCCCCGAACTCTCGGCGAACCGTGCCTTGACGCAGGCCCCGAACTCGGGGAATCTCTCTCGCCCTCGGGCGCCTCCACTCCCATGCGACACCTATGCACGGCCTGCTGAGCGAACTCGATCTCTCCAAGCAAATCGACGAGAAGTCTGACTACCGCCAGAAGGTGCAGGAGCTTCAGCTCCAGTTGCTCCACTTCCAGCGCCAGATCCTCGAGAGCAACCGCCCCGTCATCTTCGTCTTCGAGGGCCCCGACGCCGCGGGCAAGGGCGGCGTGATCAAGCGCATCACCGAGAAGCTCGACCCGCGCCTGCTGCGCGTCTACGCCATCGTCAAGCCGAGCCAGGAGGAGTACCGCCACCACTACCTCTGGCGCTTCTGGAACAAGATGCCGCCTTTTGGCGAGATCGCCATCTTCGACCGCTCCTGGTACGGCCGCCTGCTGGTCGAGCGCGTCGAGGGCTTCTGTACTGAGAAGGAATGGCGCCGCGCCTATGGGGAGATCAACGCCATGGAGAAGACGCTGGTCGATGGCGGCGCCGTCCTCATGAAGTTTTACCTCCACATCAGCAAGGAGGAACAGCTCAAGCGCTTCGAGCAGCGCGCCGCCGATCCCTACAAGCACTGGAAAATCAGCGAGGAAGACTGGCGCAACCGCCGCAAGTGGAAGGAGCACATCGAGGCCGCCGAGGAAATGTTCCAGGAAACCTCCACCAAGATCGCGCCGTGGACGCTGGTCGAGGCCGAGTACAAATGGTATGCGCGCATCAAGGTCCTTAAGGCCATCGTGAAGAAGTTCACGCAGGAGTTCGGGGAATAGCATGCGGAGCTCGCTTCTCGCACTCCTCGCCCTCCTGATCTTCGCGCCGTTCGCCAAGGCCGCGAAGGAGCCGACCTACGATGCGTTCTGCATCAGCCGCGCCGACGCCATGCGCGTGGTCAAGAAGAACGGCGACGAGCAACTCGAGGTCACCCTCCGCGCCGCCAAGGCGAAGGAATTCCTCGCCTTCACGCGCCGCCACATCGGCCAGACCGTCATCATCGCGTGGGTCGAGACCAATCCCGCCGACAAGGGCCTCACCATCTACTCCAACTTCCTCGTCGTGAAGGCGCCCATCGGCAACGGCGTCATCCGCGTGACCAACCCCTACGCCCGCGCGCGGCCCGGGACGCTCATCGCGGTTTAGTCACTTATTCGGCACACGAATTGGCTTGTCGCGCCTCGGCGCAGCGCCACCCTTTGCTCCCGTCCGCCATGCATGCTTTGCGTCCGCATTTCGCCGGCTGGGTTCTCGTCGCGATACTCGCCGTTAGCGGCCTAGTCAGTTCGGGCTTGGGCGCGCTGAGGCTGGCTCACGGCGCGTACCCGTCAGGCTCCGATTTTCACCTGCGCTGGGTCGAGCAGCGCAATGTGGCACGAGGGCAGAATCCCGGCACACTAAGCGAGGACGCCGTGCCGCCGTACGAGGCCCCGGACCAAATCGAGGATGGGCTGCTCGTCAGCACGTCCTACCCGCCGTACGCCTACATCACCCAGATGCCTTTCGTCTGGATCGTCCCGTGGCCAGCGGCGCGCCTGGTCTTCCTCGCCTGGACGCTTGCCTCCCTCGGACTGATTTCCTTCTGGGCGTACTCGCAGTTTCGTTCGCGCGAGGCGGTAATCCGCGTGATCGCCGCGCTCTTGCCGTGGGCAGTTTGGCCGACCTCGTACTGCCTCTCCAACGGCCAGTATGCCATCCTGCTGACGGCGCTGCTCGCCGGTGCGTTCCTCCTGCTCGAGCGCGGGCGCGAGGTGTGGGCCGGCGTGGCCGTGGCGTTTGCTCTGCTCAAGCCCACGCTCATCCTGCCGTTTCTCGTGATCTTCCTCCTCGACGGCCGCTGGATGCTGCTCCTCCTTGCGGCGACGATCAACATCGCGGCGACCTTCGCCGCATGGGTCCTCACCCGTTGCGATCCGCTCTCGCTGTTGCGCCAAGCCCAAGCGCACGTCTGGCACAACCGGGGCACCACGCAAAATCTCATCACTCAATTCGAGGTGCAGTTGCCGGGATTCTCTCCCGGCATGCAGACCGGCATAACGTTGGTTCTCGGCCTCCTGGGCGCTGCGCTAATCTGGCTCGCGCGGCGGCGCGGCTGCGGGCTTGTGACGCAGGCCGGCATTGCCGCCGTAACCGCCTTAAGCTGGACCTACCGCAAGGAGTACGACGCGATCCTCATCCTCTTCCTGCTCGTCGCACTGCTGCGCGTCGCGCTCGCGACCGGCCGTGGCGTTGCCTGGCTCAGCCTCGTGCTGATGGTGGCGCCCCTGCTGGCCCCGTTCCGCCTCGCCGACCACAACAGCCCGCTGCTGCAGGGCTGTGAGCTCTTGACGTGGCTCGCCGCCATCGCCTGCTGCCTCGCCTGGGACCGGCCCGCCGACTTTCCATCGCGCCGCGAATCGGCTTAGACTGTGACGCATGAGCCAGCCCCTGCCCGCCGTGCCGCGCATCGTCGTGCCGCTCGAGGTCTACTACTTCGACACTGACGCCGGCGGCGTGGTCCACAACATCGCCTACCTCCGCATGGTCGAGATCGCCCGCTCGCAACTGGCCGCCTCGCTCGGGTGGTCGCTCGAGGAGATGCACCGCACCGGCCTCGTGCCCGTCGTCGCGCGCACCGAGATCGACTACCTCAAGCCCGCGCGCCTCGGAGATTCCCTCCTCGTCTCCGCCGAGGTCATCCGCATCGAGAAGATCCGGACCTTCTTCCGGTTCGAGATCACCTCGGCCCGTCAGCCCGAGCTCACCTTCGTCCGCTGCGTCCAGACCATGGTGCCGGTCCAGCTCCCCGGCGGGCGGCCGCAGCGCAACCCGGCGGCTTGGCGCGAGGCCTACCCGCACCTGGCCGAGGGGTAGCTTATTTGCCTTTGGCAGCCTATAAAAATAGGTGATTTAGAAGTGGCTGGTGATTTAAGCGGTCAATCGCTGTTCATCCCGAGCTCGTGGGAGCTGATCAGCTCGAGCATCTCCCGCACGGCGTGTTCGAGGCCGCTGAAAATCGCGCGCGAAATAATCGCGTGCCCGATGTTCAGCGTGTGCAGATGCGGCACATCCTCGATGTACTCGCGCACGTTCGAGTAATGCAACCCGTGCCCCGCATTCACGCGCAGCCCGAGCTGCTCCGCCAGCGAGGCCGCGCGGGCGTGGCGCGAAATCTCCGCCTGCCGCGCCTTCAGCGTCGTCGCGTTCGCGTAGTTGCCCGTGTGCAGCTCGATCACCTGCGCGCCCGCGCGATGCGCCGCCTCCACCTGCTTCGGGTCCGCGTCGATGAACGCGCTCACCTCGATCTTCGCCGCGACCAGCTTGCGCACCACGCCGCGAATCCGCGCGAAATCGCCCGCGACATCCAGCCCGCCCTCAGTCGTCACCTCCTGCCGGTTCTCCGGCACGAGGCAGACCTCCTCCGGCTTGTGCTTCAGCGCCTGCTGCACCATCGCCGACGTCGCCGCCATCTCCAGGTTCAGCGGCACCGAGATCGCCCGCGCGATCGCCTTCACGTCCGCCTCCTGGATATGCCGCCGGTCCTCGCGCAGATGCACGGTGATGGCATGCGCGCCGGCCTTCTCCGCCACGCGCGCCGCCTCCA
>Ga0116229_10010507_pt1 | contig 13866 bp, 8 predicted proteins | sample S1TSphgellanicum_3_FD_87313 | JGI IMG/M metagenome (GOLD analysis project Ga0116229, IMG submission 87313) | Host-associated microbial communities from peat moss isolated from Minnesota, USA - S1T2_Fc - Sphagnum magellanicum MG | ecosystem: Host-associated > Plants > Peat moss > Unclassified...
AGCAGCACGCCCATCAGATCGTCGTCGAACTTCGCTCTGCGCAGCGCGAGCGCGACCCCGAACATCGCCGCCGCGACCGCTAACCCGATCGCGATTCCAGCGCAGCAAACGTACATGAAGTCGAGCGCCGCGGGGCCGAACGAAAACGCACGGCTGGAAACCGCGGCCACGGCGAAACCGTAGATCACGAGCGCCGCGGCGTCGTTGACCAAACTCTCGCCGGTCAAAATCGCCTCGGCTCCGGGCGGAAAGGGGATCTCCTCGGCGATCGCCTCGGTGGCGATCGCGTCCGACGGCGAAAGGACCGCGCCTAACACAAAACCCGACGCGAGCGGCAAACCGATCCACGCGTGCGCAACGTACGCAATCACGACCGTCGTGATGACCACGAGGCCGAGCGCGAGGCCCAGGATCGGCCCGAGGAACTCCTTGAACTGCCGCGTGTCCATCGCCCACCCGCCGCTAAAGAGCAGCAACGGCAGCAGCACCAAGAACACGACGTCGGGTGCGAGCGAGACGGGCCGCAAGCCCGGGATCAGCGCCACGAGCGCACCGCCCGCGAGCATCACGATCGGATACGGCACGCGCACCAAACGCGAAACGATCGCGAAGGCCGTGATCGCCAGCAACATCCAGAAGACCAGTGCCGCCGGACTCAACGTCACCCCAGGAAGTTAGCCGGAACGGCGCGCGACGACCTCTCTCAGGGCGAGAAGGCTCCCCTTGTCATATCGAGCGCAAGCGCGCAGCGCCGTGCTTCGACTGCGCTCATGCTTCGACTATGCTCATGCTTCGACTATGCTCAGCATGACAGGTCTTGGACCGCTATTTCACGTTAGTCTTTGAACCAGCCTGAGGGTTCGACGGCGAGGTTCACGTTGATCTGCTTGACCTCGGTGTAGGCATCGTAGCCGTAGGTGCCGAGTTCGCGGCCGATGCCCGACTGCTTGTAACCGCCCCACGGCGCTTCGTTGTAGGTCGGGTGGTAGGCGTTGATCCACGTGATGCCGGCGCGCAGCTTGCGGATCACGCGGTGTGCCCGCGCGCCGTCGGTCGTGAACACGGCACCCGCTAAGCCATACGGCGAATCGTTGGCCAGCCGCACGGCTTCGGCTTCGTCTTCGAACGTCTGCACCGCGAGCACGGGGCCGAAGATTTCCTCCTGAACGATGCGCATCGATGGTTTGGTATCGGTGAAGATCGTGGGCACGATGAAGTTTCCGCGCTCGCCGAGTTCGCCCGGCAAACGGTGTCCGCCGCAGGCGAGGGTCGCGCCTTCCGCTTGCCCGATGCGGATGTACTCCTCGACCCGGTCGCGCTGGCGGCTGCTGACCAGCGGCCCCATCTCGGTCGCCGGATCGAAGCCGTCGCCGACGACGATGTTGCCCGAACGGCGCACGAGTTCGGCCACGAACTCATCGGCGATGCTCCGTTCCAGTAGCAGGCGCGAGCCGGCCGAGCAGACTTGACCGGCGTTCGCGAAAATGCCGAAAAGCGCATAGTCGATCGCCGTCGCGCGGTCCGCGTCGGCGAAGACGATGTTCGGTGATTTGCCGCCGAGTTCGAGCGAGATCTTCTTCACGTTGCACGCGGCGGCGCGCATGATCGCCTGACCGGTCGGCACGCTGCCGGTGAACGCGATCTTATCGACCCGCATGCTTTCGGCCAGCGCCGCGCCGGCCACGGGCCCGGCGCCCGGCAGCACGCTGAGCGCGCCGTCCGGTAAGCCCGCTTCTTGCGCGAGCTTCGCGAGCCAGAGCGCCGAGAGCGGCGTGTATTCAGAAGGCTTGAGGATGCAGACGTTGCCGGCGGCCAGGGCCGGGGCCAGCTTCCACACCGACATCAAGAGCGGATAATTCCAGGGCACGATCTGCCCGCACACGCCGATCGGTTCGCGCACGGTGAAGCTCTGCGACGGCGCCGGGACGTCGAAGGTCTGGCCGTGCGGTTTGGTCGCGAGTCCGGCGTAGTAGCGAAAACAATTGGCCGCGTCGGCGACGTCGTATTCCGCTTCGCGCAGCGGCTTGCCGCAATCGAGCGTTTCGATTGCAGCGAAATCGGCCGCGTTCGCGTCGATCGCGTCGGCGATTCGATTCAGCAGGCGCGCGCGGTCGAGCGCGGCCGTCTGCGGCCAGGGGCCGTCATCGAAGGCGGAGCGGGCGATCGCGATCGCATGCTCCGCATCCTCGCGCGTCGCTTCGGCCACTTGCGCGATAACCTCGCCCGTGGCGGGATCGATCGAGTCGCGGTACGCGCCGTCGGAGGCGGGGCTGAAACGGCCGCCCAGGAACAGGAGAACCGTACCCGACGCGTCGCGTTCGAGGTGGCGGAGCGCGGCGGTGCGTCCGGTGGTGCGTTCGGCTTGCAGCATGATGTAACGGTGCTCCGGTTTCCCGCGCTAGGCGGAGACGGCGGTGTGTTCGCGGGCCAGCGCCTCGAGCGCGTTGGTGAGGATGGCGAAGACCGTGTCGGCCTGCGCCTTTTCGATCGTTAGCGGAGGTTCGACGCGGATCGTGCGCGCGTTGACGAGCGTTCCCGCCACCAGCACGCCGTGGTCGAAGAGATATTTCGAAACCGCGAAGCCGACTGCGTCGTCGGCGAATTCCAGCGCGATCAGCAGACCTTTGCCGCGGACGTCGACCACGACGTCCTCATGTCCGCGCACGGCCCGGCGCAAGCCCGCCAGCATATATTCGCCGAGTTCAACGGCGCGCTCGGGCAATCGCTCTTCGATCAGCGCGTCGATCGTGGCCAGGGCCGCGGCGCAAGCGAGCGGGTTGCCGCCGAAGGTCGTCGTGTGCAAGAACGGGTTGTCGAAGAGCCGCGAGAACACGGCTTCGGTCGCCACGGTCGCGCCGATGGGCATCACGCCGCCGCCGAGCGCCTTGGCCAAGCAGATGATGTCGGGCGCGACGTTCCAATGTTCGCAGGCGAACATCTTGCCCGTGCGGCCCATGCCGGTCTGCACTTCGTCGAAGATCAGCAGGGCGCCGAACTCGTCGCAGAGGCGGCGGACCGCCGGCAGATACTCGTCGCTCGGGATGTTGACGCCGCCCTCGCCTTGGATCGGCTCCAGTAGCACGGCGCCGACGTCCTCACCCGTCATCCGGCACGTCGACATCACGTCGACCAACGCCAAGAAATCGTTGAAGGGGACGTGCTTGAAGCCGGGTAGCATCGCGCCGAACGGCACCCGGAACGTCGCCTTGCCGCTGGCGGAAAGCGAGCCGAAACTCTTGCCGTGGAAGCCCTTGGTGGCCACCACGATCGTCGGCTTCGAGGGGTCGTAGGCGCGCGCGAGTTTGAGCGCGGCTTCGACCGATTCCGTGCCGCTGTTGCTGAAGAACGAGTACTTCAGGTCGCCGGGCGTCAGCATCGCAAGCGCCTTGGCCAGCATCGCGCGCAGCGGATCGAGCAGATCCTGGCTGTGTAGCGCTTGGCGGTTCAGCTGCGCGCGCACGGCGGCCATCACTTTGGGATGCCGGTGCCCCAGGTTGAAGATTCCGAAACCGCCGAGACAGTCGATGTACTCGCGACCGTTGACGTCCGTGAAGACGTTGCCCGAGTCGGTCCACTCGACGGCGGCGTCGAGCGTGCCCTTGGCTCCGGCTTTGCGGTACTCGAGAAAACCGGGGTTGACGTAATCGCGAAAACCGTCGACGGTCTCGCGCACGATCCAATCGGCTTGCGCGCGATCGATCGTCGGGGTGTGGATCAGTTCTAAGACGCTGTGCGTATAGGCGCGGACGTCTTCGAGTCTGTTTGGTGCAAGAATTTTGGACCTCGCTAAAAGAAAGTACCGGTAGGTGGTGTGGGTTGGCGCAGTTGCGGCCCCGCGCCGTTGGCCTTTACGTCAAAATTTGCGCGCAGGCGCCCTCCAGGGCCGCGAAGCCGCGCGCGATGTCGTCGTCGGTGGCGAGCAACGGCACGAGGATGCGCAGGGCGATCGATTTGGGGCCGGCGGTCAGGGAAATCAGGCCGTTTTCGAACGCCGCCGTCGAAATGCGTTGCGCGAGGCTGCGCCCGGCATCGGGCCGGTCGGCGAACTCGATCGCCAGCATCGCGCCGAGGCCGCGCACGTCGGTCACGTCGTTCGGATACGCGGCGGCCAGGGCGTCGAGGCGGGCGCGCAGGCTTCGGCCCAGCGCCTGGGCGCGCTCGAGGACGTTCTCGTTTTCGAAGGCGTCGAGCGTCGCCAGCGCCGCCGCGCAGGCGACCGGATTGCCCGCATACGTCCCGCCGAGCCCGCCCGGCTCGATCGCGTCGACGATCTCGGCCCGGCCGACGATCCCCGAAAGCGGCATGCCGCCGGCCACGCTCTTGGCGAAGGTGATCAAGTCCGGTGCGACGCCGGCCTGTTCGATCGCGAACAGCGTTCCCGTGCGGCCGAAGCCGGTCTGGATCTCGTCGGCGATCAGCACGATGCCGTACTTGTCGGCCAGCCGCCGCAGCTCACGTAGAAAGGCGAACGGCGCGGGCACGAAGCCGCCCTCGCCCAGCACCGGCTCGATAATAAACGCGGCCACGTGTTCGGGCGCGACCCGCGTTTCGAAGAGTTCGTGGAGGCCCTTGAGCGCCGTCTCGACGTCGTAGCCGCGCCGCGCGTCCGGATACGGCGCCTGATAGATCTCGGGCGCGAACGGTCCGAAATTCTGCTTGTACGGCGCGACCTTGCCGGTCAGCGTGAGCGCCAGCAGCGTGCGGCCGTGATACCCGTAGGAGAACGACACGACCGCCGGGCGGCCCGTGGCCCCGCGCGCGATCTTGACCGCGTTCTCGGTTGCTTCCGCGCCCGAGGAGAGCAACAGCGTCTTCTTTTCGAAATCGCCCGGCGCGAGCGCGTTGAGCCGTTCGGCGACGGCCACGTAGCTCTCGTACATCCCGACTTGAAAGCAGGTGTGGGTGAAGGCGTCGACCTGCTCGTGAATGGCGGCGACGACGCCCGGATGGCGGTGGCCGAGGTTCATCACGCCGATGCCGCCCGCGAAATCGACGAACTCGCGCCCCTCGACGTCCCAGACCCGCGCGCCCTCGGCCCGGGCTACGAACAGAGGGTGGGCCGCGGAAACGCCGCGCGCCACAGCGCGGTTCCGCCGCTCGAGGAGCTCTTCAGTTCGGGTGCGAGTCGCTTGCACGGTTCCTCTCCTATACGGGGGGACACGTCCCCCCGATCCCCCCACCGGGGACTCCCCCGGTTCTCTACGGGCAGGGCCACCTTCGCGCAGCGCCATGACCGTGTCACCACATTCTACCGAGGGGGCGCGGAACCCGGCTACGTGCGGACATGCCAGTTTTCGGCGGAAATTGTGGGCCGCCGGTCCAATCTCGACTGCGTGCGTGTGCGAGAGTTACTGGGGCTCGAGACGTTCCGCGACGCCGAGCTCGTGGCGGGCGAACGCGGCGCGGAGCGCGAGGTGCGCTGGGCGCACGTCGTCGACATGCCCGACCCCGCGCCGTGGGTCGGTGAAGGGCAGCTGCTGCTGACGACCGGCTACGCGTGGCCCGCCGATGCCGAACAAGAGCGTTCCCAGCTCGAAGCCCTGGCCCAACGCGGCCTCGCGGCGATCGGGCTGGCCGTTCCGGGCTACGTACCGCACTTCTCCGAGGGAGCCCGGGCCCATGCGGGCCGGCTAGGCCTCCCGCTGATCGAGATCCCCTGGAACGTCCCGTTCGCCCGCATCACGGAAGAGCTCCACCGCGCGCTCCTCACCTCGCAACAGACCGTTATCGCCCGCTCCGAAGAAATTCACCGGGCGCTGACGCGCGCCGCGAGCGAGGGCACGACGCTCGGGGAATTGGCCGGCCGTCTCGGCGAGCTGATCGGCCGCTCGATCACGATCGAGGACCCGCAGGGGAAGCTGCTGGGCTTCCACACGATCGCCGCGCAAGACGATCCGGTGCGGCGCGAGACGCTGGCGCGCACGGCCAGCCCCGCGTGGCTCCTGGGCGAGTTGGAGCGGCTCGGGCACTTGGACCGGATCCGGACGAGCGCCGAACCGGTGCGCTTGCCGGCGTTGCCGCACATGGAACTCGCGGCGCGGGTCGTCTGCCCGATCCGGGTGGGCGGGGAGCTGGCCGGCTTCGTGTGGATCGTGGAGGGCGACGAGCCGCTGAGCGAGCTCGACCACCGCGCCGCCGAGCACGCGTCGCTGGTGGCCGCCTTGCAAATCGCTCACCAGCGCGAGCTCGAACAGGTGGAGTCACGACTCGGCTATGCCTCGTTCCTCACGCTTCTCGAAGCGCCGAGCGCCTCGCCGCAGACCCTGGAACGCGCGACCTTGCTCGGGTTCGATCCCAACGTCGCCTACCGGGTCGGGATCGTTCAACTCGAGGAACCCTTGCCGCTGGGACGCGACGGCGTGCTACGGCGTGAATCGATCGTGGAAACGTTGCGCCGTCACTTGGCCGGCGCCGGCGTCGAACGGCCGATGCTCGGCGCCTCGCTCAATCGCGTTCCATTCCTGATTCCCGACGGCGCGGGTCTCGCGGAGGTCGCGCAGGTGCTCGGTGGTTTCGACGTCCGCATCGTCTTCGGGCGCGTGGCGACGGGAACCGGCGGCGTGCGGGCCGGTTACCAGGAGGCGCTCGAATTACTGGGCTACGACGGTCTCGGCCGCGTGGCGTGCTATGAAGACGTGCTGTTGCCGCGCGTGCTCGTGGGCGACGCGGCCGCGCGCGACGCGTTCGTGCGCGAGCTCTTCCGCGGCTTGGACAGCGTCAAGGGCGGGGTGGTGCTGCGGGAGGCGATTCTACGGTACGCGGACCACGGCTTCGCGTTCCGCCGCACCGCGACGGCGCTCGGCATTCACCCGAACACGCTTCGCTACCGGCTGGAGCGGGCGGCCGCGCACACGGGACTCGCATTCGACGACGCCGATACGCGCTTTCGCTTGCAACTCGCGGCGCGGCTCATGCAACTCGCGAGCACTCGCGACTCTTCGGGCCATCAGAACAAATTGCAAGCCGAAAGTTAGACGATCGGCACGTGGCCGATTCGGCCCGGTCGCGGTTAGACTAGTGGGCAAGGATGCGGCAAGGCCGCAGGCGCAGGAACCATCGTACGAACTCGACGTCCCTCTGAGGGCCCGGGCTCGTTCACTTTCTTCAGGGGGATCGGGGGCTTCGCCCCCGGTGTAAAAGGGGGAGGCTACGTTGCTCGATCGCATTTGCCGTCTCGTTCTCGCCTTCACGTTCCCGGTTTCGTTGCTGGCCGGGCTGCTGACGGCGCCGGCCGTGGCCGGGACGACGGGCGGCCTGCGCGGCCGCGTGGTCGATCAGGCCACGGGTGCCGGCTTGGCGGGAGCCGTCGTGACGGCCACGTCGCCGTCGCAAACCCAATCGACGCAATCCGACGCTTCGGGCAACTTCAGCTTTCTTTCGCTCGCGCCGGACACGTACGTGGTCTCCGCCGAGCTCAAGGGCTACGACGCGGCCTCGGCGGCCGGCGTCAGCGTGCTTGCCGACCAAGTGCAGAGCGTCGGTTCGTTCACGCTCGCGAAGACGCTGCGGACGATCGGCGCGATCCGTTCGCGCTCGAGCAGCGGCCTCGTGCGGCCGGGCACGACGAGCGACGTTTACTCGGTCAACGCCTCGCAGGCGGCGGCAGCGGCGGCGGTCGGCGGGCCGGGCGGTCTGAACCAGGCGTATAGCGCGATCGCGACCGTGCCCGGCGCCAACGTCCCGCAGGGCCAACAGGGCTGGAATCAGCTGGTCTACATCCGCGGCGGCGACTACAGCGACGTGGCCAACGAACTCGACGGCATTCCCGTGCAGCGCGCCTCGGACTACGCGCCGATCACGACGCTATCGAGCCTCGGCCAACAGGAGGTGCAGACCTACACCGGCGGCACGCCGCCTTCGGCCGAAGCGTCCGGCCTCTCGGGCTTCATCAATCAAGTCATTAAGACCGGCAGCTATCCGGGCTACGAGAACGTCGACCTCGGACTCGGCGGCCCCGCGTTCTACCACAAGCTCGCGGTCGAAGCGAGCGGCGCGACCAACAACCGCAACTTCACCTATTACATCGGGCTCGGTGCGGAAAATCAGGACTACCGCTATTCCGACCAGTTCAACGGCGCGGGACAATCGCTGTTCTTCTACCCGCTCTCCCTTCCGACCACGAAGAACGGGTACAACAGTTCGTTCTACTTTGACGACGGCAGCGGTCCCGCGTATTTCTCGCCGGGTCAGAGCTACGCGATCGCCGACACGACCGAGCGCGACAACATCTTCAACTTCCACTTCGCGCTGCCGCACAAGGGCGGCAACCTCAAGGACGACGTCCAGCTGCTCTTCGTCAACAGCGACGTGCAATCGGGCTTCTACAGCTCGGTCGACGACTTGGGCGGAGAAAATCTCATGAACACCGCGTTCGGCGGCCCCGTGACGTTCACGGACGCGTGGCAGTACCGCGGCCCCCTGTTCACCACACCGAATCCAGCCAACGTCGCCATCGCCTACTCGCCTTCGGCCCCGACGCACTCGATGAGCGGCAACATCAACCCCGAGGAGCGCGACGCGGACGACCACGGCGCCTCCATCTTGAAGCTTCAGTATCAGAAGAATTTCAGCTCGAGCTCGTACCTGCGCATCTTCGGATACAGCGAATACAATGACTGGTTCCTCAACGGCCCGGTCAGCGCGTACTTGCCCTACGGCGGCGAGCTCCAGGACTATGAAGTCCACGGGAACGACTACGGCGTCACGGCCAATTACTCGAACCAGCTCAACAGCCAAAACTTGTTGACGGTCACGGCTTCGTATTTGACGCAGAAGCTGGAAACCTATAGCGGAAACGACTACCAGGGTTCGATCACGACCGACCTCGTGGATTCGAAGGGCAACTGCTACAACCCGAGCAGCGGGTTGTACGCGAGCTGTTATGAGCCGTTCTACGGCAGCGGCGGGCAGGGCGGCCTCGTGGAATACGGCTACTACGGCGTGCCCGCCAGCGGCTGCCCAACGCCGACGCTGTTGCCCGTGAACACGACGACCTGTACGCAGCTTCCGTATCCCGCCGCCGGAACGCCCGCGGCGAAGAACGGCGCGAAGTACGTCGTGACCAACGACGGCCAAGCCGTGCAGATCGACGAGATCACGCCATTCTACAGCGCCGCGTCCCTGGCCGACCAGTACCATCCCAACGAACGCACGACGATCAACGTGGGCTTACGGCTCGAGAACTTCATGTACCGCCTCGACGACACCGTCGGCGGTTACCCCGCGCGCCCGTTCTGGTTCGACGCCTACGATCGCGAGTATTCGTTCGGCTCGAGCGCGACCTCGGTCGAGCAGTGCACCGACGCCGCGGGTGACGTGGGCGTCAATCCGCTCACCGGCGCCTCGCTCTGCGCGCCCGGCACCAACGCGGACCTCGCGAACACGAGCCCGCGCACGGTCAGCTTTACCTCGTACGAGCCCCGGCTTTCGTTCACGTACACCGTCAATCCTGACATCGTGCTGCGCGGCTCGTACGGACGCTATGCCGCACCGGCGCCGACGTCGTACCAGCAGTACAACGTCCTGCAGCAAGACCTGCCGACGTTCATCGGCCAATTCTTGCCGTACGGGTTCAACACGCCGTATCACGAGTCGTTCCCGTCGTACTCGAACAACTACGACTTCTCGATCGAGCAACATTTCAAAGGCACGGACATCTCGTACAAACTAACGCCGTTCTACCGCGGGACGCAGAACCAGCTAGCCAATATTCCGATCGGCAGCCAGGGCGTGCTCGACGGCCTCAACGTCGGCCGCCAGCGCAACTACGGTATCGAGTTTCAGATCCGCAAGGGCGATTTCGACCGCAACGGCTTCGCCGGACTGCTGAGCTACACGTTCACGCGCAGCCGCGTCACCTACGACAACTTCGCCGGCGGCAGCACCAACGAAATCGACAACCTCAACGACTACATCCGCAACTACAACGCGTTCACCTCGGCCTGCGCGGGCAAGTCGAACACGGCGCTGTGCGGCACGCCGACGAACAGCGTCGCCGACTCGCCATGTTACAACCAGGGTGCCCCCGACCCCGCCTGCACCGGCGCCGGGGCCGTCGCCAACCCGTACTGGAACGACGCGCCGCAGCCGCTCTTGGACCGCACGGGCTCCTACACGCCCTACGACATCCTGCCCGCACCGTTCCAGGGCGCCAACGGGTACGAAACGCCCGACGTGATCACGGCGGTGTTGAACTACAAGCACAACAAGCTCTCGATCACGCCGAGCTTTACGTTCAGCTCGGGGTCGTTCTACGGGTCGCCGCTGGTCTACCCCGGTTACGACCCGACCTCGTGTACCGGAGCCACGACGGGGCTGCAAGCCGACACGACGACCTGTTCGGGCTTCCTCTTCATCCCGGACAAATACTCGGGCAAGTTCGACACCTTCGGCGCCTTTGCCGAGCCGTCGCGACTCACGGCGAACCTCCAGCTCGGGTACGAGATGAGCCACAGCGTCAAGCTCACGGTCGCGATGACGGGCTTGACCGACACCTGCTTTCAACGCGGCTATGCGTGGGACAACCCCTCGACCTGCGTTTACGCGCAGCTGCCGTCCAACCTCACCGCGCCGGTCGGCAACTTCATCACCGACCAGTCCAAGATCCCGGTCCAGCTCGCGTATCCGTACGGAAGCTGGTACAACAACTCGCAGACCGGCTTCGTCGGCCAGAAGCTGCCCTTCGGGATCTTCGTCGACCTCAGCGCACGCATCTGATGCGGTGAACCAGCTTCGCAGCAACTGCCTCAACGTCTGGGAAGTCCTCGCGCAATCGGTGGCCATGCTCGGGCCGACGATGACGCCCGTCCTGATCGTGCCGTTGATGTACGGTTCGGCGGGGAATGCGAGCTGGCTCGCCTATGCGTTCGGGTCGTTGATGCTGCTGGCGGTGGCGATCAACATCCGCGAGTTCTCGACGCGTTCGGCTTCGGCCGGATCACTCTACGAGTTCGCCCGGCGCGCGTTCGGCGCGCGGGGCGGACTGCTCTGTGGTTGGGCGTTACTGTGGGCGTACGCGCTGGTCGGCGTGGCCGGCATCGCGGGCTTCGCGGTGTTCGCGAGCACGTTACTGCGCGCCGCGGGTCTCGCAATTCCGGGCGCGCTGCTCGTGCTCTTCTGTCTCTTGATTTCGTTCGCGTTCGCGTATCGCGACATCCGGCTCTCGACGATCACCTTGCTGCTGCTCGAAGCGGGCTCCATCACGCTGATCCTGATCCTCTTCGGGCTCGTGCTGACCCATGCGGGCAACGTGTTCGACCGTGAGCAGCTGTCGCTACGCGGGGCGAACATGCCCGGCATCGCGCTCGGCGCGACGGTCGCGATCTTTTCGCTGGTCGGGTTCGAGAGCGCGACCTCGCTCGGCGAAGAGGCGCACGACCCGCTGAGCACGATCCCAACGGCCGTGATCCTCAGCGTGCTGGTGGCCGGCGCGTTCTTCGTGTTCTGCGCCTACGTGGAAGTGCTGGGCGCGCACGGTTTGACGACACCGCTCGATAAGCTCGGCACGCCGCTCGACGCGCTGGCCGATGCGACGCGCGCGCCGGCGCTCAAGCTCGCGATCGACATTGGCGCGCTGCTCTCGTCGTTCTCGATCACTTTAGCCGCGCTCAACGCCGGCGGCCGGATCGTGTTCACGATGAGCCGCACGCGGCTCTTCCCCGCGCTGCTCGGGCGCTCGCATCCGCAGTTTCAGACGCCGCACCTCGCGCTCGGACTCTTCGGCGCCGTCGTCGGCGCGGTCGGCGTCGGGATGGTGCTGGGCGGCATCGCGCCGCTCGACGTTTTCAACGATACGGCGTCGCTCGGGGCGTACGGGTTTATCGCGATCTACGGCTTCGTCGCGCTCGGCGCGCCGATATACTTGCGGCGCTTAGGCGAGCTGCGCGGGCGGCACATCGCCTTCGCGGTCTTCACGCTAACGCTGCTGTTGATCCCGGCCGTCGGCAGCGTCTATCCCGTCCCGCCGCCGCCCGGCAATTTATTCCCCTATATTTTCGCGGTGTACTTTCTCGTCGGGGTCGCACTGTTATGGGGCCGCAGCGGGCGGCTCTCCGCCGACGATGCGGAGGTCGCGGCCGGCGCCTGAGCGGCCGTCCCCGCCCGAGAAAAGGTGTCCCGCCGGTGGAAGGCAAGCGATGATGGGTGAAAGCTGCGGTTTTCGAAGCTCCCGGCCGTCCGCTGACCATCGTCGACCTGCCCGATCCCGAGCCCGGTGCGGACGACCTGATCCTCGAGGTGACGGCTTGCGGTATATGCGGGTCCGATCTGCACGCATCCGACGTGCGGGACGCGTCGGGCGGCCGGCGCGCGTTGCCGGCGGGCACCGTGATGGGCCACGAATTCGCCGGCCGCGTCGTGGACGCGGGCGCGGCCGCACGGAATGTCTGGAAGCCCGGAACGCGCGTGACCGCGCTACCCTACATCGCATGCGGTGCGTGCGAGGCATGCGCGGATGGAAACCGCGCGCGCTGCCGGCGCGGCGCGGCGCTCGGCCTCGGCCAACTTCCGGGCGCGTACGCGCAGTTCGTGCGCGTCGGAGCGCGCGAGACGTTGCGGCTTCCGGATAACGTCGACGATTACGCCGGAGCGACCGTCGAGCCGATCTCGGTCGGCCTGCACGCGGTCAACGTCGCGCGTCCGGCCCGCGGAGAAAGCGCGCTCGTGATGGGCGCCGGACCGATCGGTCTGGCGGTCGCGCTCTGGTGCCGATTCTTCGGTCTGCGCCATATCATCGTCACCGATCTCGCGCCGGCACGGCTCGCGCGCGCGACCGCCTTCGGCGCCACGGCCTGTATCGACGCGAGCGCCGAGGACGCGATCGAACGCGTCAAGGCGATCGCGGGCGAGCGGCCGCGCCTCGTCTTCGATTGCGTTGGTGTACCGGGCAGCCAGCAGACCGCGATGGATTACGCTCCGTTCGACGGCCGCGTCGTGGTCGTCGGCGTCTGCATGCAAGCGGATCGCGTCCTGCCGGTCAAGGCGATCACGAAAGAGCTGCAGGTGAACTACGTGTACGGCTACCGTCGCGACGATTTCGCCTTCGCGATCGATATGCTGGCCGCGGGACGGATCGATTCGCGCCCGATGGTAACGGGAAGCGTCGGCTTCGAAGCGTTCCCGCCGACGTTCGAGGCGCTCAAGACAGACAAAAGTCAATGCAAGGTCATGTTGCAGCCGGCGCGCGTAAATACGACGCCATGAGCACTCTGGCCGTTGTAAGTTTCGCGTGAAATGTTACGATGTCGGTACGATGACTCGGTATATCGACGCGCGCGACGCCGGCAAGCAATTCTCGGTGCTGATCAATCAGATCGAAAATGAGGACCTCACGGTCGTCATCACGCGGCGCGGATTGCCGGTCGTCCAGATGCAGCGCTCCGCGCCGGCCAGCGACCCAACCGAGGTCGAAGCTCGCATGAACGCGCAGTTCGTAAGAAGCCCCCGCCCAGCCGGCCCACCGGAATAGCCGGGGCCTCGAACGATCGCGAAGCCGGCGTCTCGAATCGTCTAATCCGGCGCGGGTTGAGGCGTGCCGAAGATGATCGGCGCGGCGTGCATGCGGCGGCCGCGCCACAAGGCGAATGGGATGCCGAGCGCGAGTCCGGTTAGTTCGACCGTTCGCGTCGTTGCATCGGATTGAACGACGTCGATTAAAATGATCGCCGCGAGCGCGACGGCGCCGAAGGCGGGAACGTAGAGCGTGGCCAGCCGCGGTTCGCCGGCCTTTCCCGCCAGCAACTTGATCGCGGCGGCGGCCGACATCAGGAAGAGCGCGCCGAGAAAGACCGCCGTTCCGTTGAGGATCAGGTTGAGGACGCTCGCGGCCGTGGGCCAGAATCCCGTTAGCAGCGTGAAGGCCGTCACGCC
>Ga0116229_10010509_pt1 | contig 13863 bp, 12 predicted proteins | sample S1TSphgellanicum_3_FD_87313 | JGI IMG/M metagenome (GOLD analysis project Ga0116229, IMG submission 87313) | Host-associated microbial communities from peat moss isolated from Minnesota, USA - S1T2_Fc - Sphagnum magellanicum MG | ecosystem: Host-associated > Plants > Peat moss > Unclassified...
AAGCCTCGGAAATGGCCGACACGTTCAATCTGCTGCGGGCCAACGATCTGATTTGGAACGTGGCCGTCAACCGCTACTTGCTCGGCAAGGACGCGCCGGCGTTCGATCTGCTGTACTGGAACAGCGATGCGACCCGCATGCCCGCGGCGATGCACGCGTATTACTTGGAGAACATGTACGTCCGCAACGCGTTGGCCAAGGGCGAACTCGAGGTCGACGGCGTGCCGATCGACCTCGGCGCGGTGCGCAACGACGTGTACGCCGTCGCCTCGATCGAGGACCACATCGCGCCGTGGCGCTCGGTCTACAAGATGACGCAGTTATTCGCCGGCGACGTGCGCTTCCGGCTGGGCCACTCCGGTCACATCGCCGGCATCATCAACGCCCCTACCTCGGGGAAGGGGAACTACTGGAAGGCTGAGGCAAATCCGCCCTCGGCCGACGACTGGTTCCGCGGCGCCGAGAAGCTCGCCGGCTCGTGGTGGCCGGATTGGCTGGCCTGGATCGAGGCGCGTTCGGGCGTTCGGGTTCAGGCTCCGGACCGTCCCGGAACGGAAAAATACCCGGCGCTCGCTGCGGCGCCGGGTACCTACGTCCTCGAAAAGGCCTGAGCCCGGGCTACTTCTTGGCGCCGCTCTTCTTGCGAGCGGAGCGCTGGGTAACCGGTGCCGCGGCGGCCGCAGCGGCGGCTGCGGCACTGACCCGGATCGCCCGAGCCAGCCGCGCCTTCTTGCGAGCGGCTTTGTTGGGGTGGATGATGCCCTTTTGGGCGGCCTTGTCCAGCTGGCTCTCGACGCCCGGCGCCGCGGCCGCGTCGCCCGCGTTCTTGGCTTTCTTGAACAGCGTCTTGAGGCGCGTCTTGACGTCGCGATTGCGCAGTTCGCGCTTTTCGGACTGACGGACCCATTTCTGCGCGGCTTTGATGTTCGGCAACGAGCTCTCCACGAGGGATTCGGGGGCCTTCGACAGGCTCAGGACCCGGGAAAAAATTGGCCCGAAGGCACGCGCGGCAGTATATCATAGCCGGGTAGGGGCGTCAAAGCCACCTGTCGGAGTCCGCACCGATGGCGGAGCGGGACCTCGATATATTGATCTACGGTGCGACGGGCTTCGTCGGCCGGCAATGCGTCCGTTACTTGGCCGCCTCGTCCGCCGCCCGTGGCCTGCGGTTGGGGCTCGGCGGCCGCGACCGAAGCAAGCTCGAGGCCGTCCGCGAACGGGAAGGCGCGGGCGGCGCCGAGATCGTCGTGGCCGACTCCGCGGACCAGGCCGCCTGCGACGCCGCCGCGCGCCGCTCCCGGGTCGTGCTGGCGACGGCCGGTCCCTTCGCGCGCTACGGCACGCCGGTCGTCGATGCGTGCGTTCGCTTCGGAACGCACTACGTGGACATCACGGGTGAGACGTGGTGGATCAAGTCGCTGATCGACCGTTACCACGAGCCCGCGGCGGCTGCCGGCACGCGCATCGTCCCGGCCTGCGGGTTCGATTCGGTGCCTTCAGATCTCGGGTCATTTTTCGCGGTCCGGCACGCGTTGGGAGCTCCGGCGCGCCGGGTCAACGCGTACTTCGCCCTGTTCGGCGGCGTCAACGGCGGCACGCTCGCGTCATTGTTGGAAATGGGCAGCGACCCGGTGCGGATGGCCGCACTGCGCGATCCGCTGCTCCTGTGTCCGCCGCAGGACCAGAGCGACGCCGGGCGCGCCCGCAATCGCGACCCCGACCGGGCGCGCTTCGACCCCGACGTTGCCGCCTGGACCGCGCCGTTCTTCATGGGCCCGATCAACACGCGCGTCGTGCGGCGCAGCGCGGCGCTGTTCGCGCAGTGGGGCGAGCCTTACGGGGCCGACTTCCGCTACCAGGAGTATTTGAAGTTCAGTCCCTGGCTCGGTCCCCTCGGCGCGGCCGGCGTGACCGCCGGCAGCGCGCTGTTCATGGGTTCGGTCGAGGTGCCGGCGGTGCGGCGCGCGCTGGGAGCCGTCTTGCCCAAGCCGGGCAGCGGCCCATCGCAGGCCGCGATGGACTCCGGCTGGTTCACCTGCGATCTGATCGCCGAAGGTGAGGACGGACGCAAGCCCCGGGCCGTCTTTCGGGACCGAGGCGATCCCGGGAACCGGGTCACGACCAAGTGCGTCTGCGAGGCGGCGCTGTGTCTCGCGCTCGACGGCGAGACGCTCCCCGGCGGACCGCGGCGCGGCGGCTTGCTGACTCCGGCAACGGCACTCGGCGACGTCCTGGTGCGGCGCTTGCGCGAGGCGGGAATGACGCTCGCTACGCGCTAGCGAGGCGGGGCTCAGGGCCGGCGGTAGAGCGCCCAGAATACGTCGAGGGCGGGGTAACCGATATGCGTTCGATCCGGCACGAGCGTGGCGAGGCCGCGCACGCCGCGGGCGAGCAGCGAAGTGCGCGCCAGCGCGGAAAGCACGAATTTGGCGTGCCGCGCATCGATCACTTTGCGCGGCGTGCCGTGCGCGACCGGCGCGAACCCGAAGCGGGCCGCGAACGCGTCGAGCGCGTGCGGCGAAAGGGCCCGCACGGCGCTCGGAGGCGAGTAGGCGTGCCAGTTACGGCCGAATGCCCGCGCGGTCAGGCTCTCGGAATTCCAGGTTTCGAACAACCACCAGCCTCCCGGCGCGGTCAGTTCCGCCGCCCGCGCCAAGGCCGCTTTCGGGTCGGCGAAGTGCGCGGCGACCTGGATGAAGGAGACGACGTCGAAACGTTCGGTCACGTCGAGTGACTCGAGCGCGCCGCTGCGGACGTCGAGCCCGAGCCGGTCGCGGGCGAACGAGGCCATCGAGCCGTTCACCTCGACGCCTGCTCCGCTCCAGCCGGCGTCGAGATAGCCCTGCAAAATGAAGCCGGCGGCCGCACCGACGTCGAGGATCCGGCCGGGAGTCGCGTAGCGGTTCAGCAGCCGTCCATAGCGCGCCCCGCGCTCGCGGAGCATCGCGCCTTCGGCCAGATAGTCCGGATAGCCCGAGCCGTCGCCCCGGCCGCTGAAATAGCCGTCGTCATAGATATTCGCGAGATCTTGGCGCGATGGAGAGGTGAAGGTGTAGCGGCAGCGGTCGCAGCGAAACATCGGATAACCGCGCGCATCGAAGACGTAGCGGGCTTCGACGCCACAGAGCTCGCAGACGACGTCCGACTTCCCGGCGCGTGACAGATAACGTGTGCGCTCCCGCACTCTCCTCGCTCCTTCGAGCGATGGAAAAGCGCTCTGTCTTCGTGTACCCATCTGCGATTCGGGACGCTAACGTTCGAGGATCGCGAGATAGCTCTCGTACCGGGACCCGGCGATTGCGCCGGAGGCGACGGCCGCCAGCACGGCGCAGCCCGGCTCGGCGCGATGGACGCAATCCGAGAACCGGCACGTTCCGAGCAGCGGGGCGAATTCGACGAAGCCGCGCGCGATCTCGGCCGCGCTCAAATCCCGCAGTTCGAATTCGCCGACCCCGGGGCTGTCGATCAGGAACCCGGTGGGAAACCGGTGTAGCCGGCCCGCCGTCGTCGTTTGCTTGCCGCGACCCGTCTTGGATACGTCGCCGACGTCGGCATCGCCGCCGAGCGCCCGGAAGAGCGAGCTCTTGCCGACCCCGGATTGCCCGATCAAGAGCGTCTGGCGGCCCGCGAAATCGGCGCGGAGCGCATCGACCCCGTCGCCGGCCTTCGGATTGGCCAGGTAGGTATGGTACCCGAGGTTCCGGTAGACGCCGACGGTTTGCGTAACGAACTCCGGCGTCGGCGCGATATCTCTCTTCGTGAGGATCAAGCTCGCTTCGATGCCATGGATTTCGGCAAAGGCCAGCAACTCGTCGATCATCGCCAGGTGGAGCGAAGGGCGCGCGAAAGCGGCGACGATGGCGATGCCGTCGATGTTGGCCGCCATCGTCTTGGTCCGGCCGCCGGCGGTCGTCCGCTGCAAGGTGAAGCTGCGCGGCTCGCGGCCGTCGACGACGACCCGCTCGTCGTCGAGCGCGGTCGCGCGCACGAGATCGCCCGGAACCAGCATCAACCGCTCGTTGGTTTTCCGAAACGACGCCAGCCGGAGTTCCGCCTCGTCCTCGAACGCGATCCAGGCTGCGTTGCGCCCGACGCTGACGACGCGCGCCAAGCCGGCGGCGTTTTCATGTCGCATGAGTCGCGCGCTCGCACGTGTAAAGATCAGTCAGCCTCAGGTCCGCAAGGAAGTCCAGTGATACGGTTTGCCAGCGTCCGGTACGACGGCGTGCTCGGTCCCCGCGAGCGCGACGACACGGTACGCTCGTTACGTTCAACCGGAGCCGACGTGACATCCTGGATTGTCGCGGGCGGACGGACGTATTCGCGCGTGCGCTTGGAATCCGCCGGCGAAGCGGCGGCGCTTGCGTTGCTGCGCCGCGACGCCCGCGTCGACGTTCCGGCGCTGGCCGTCCTGCGCGTGGAGCCCCTCTGGCCGCGCACGGTACCCGCCTTGTTCGACGCGCTGGCCGGGCCGGGCCGGCCGGCCGGAGTGGTCGACGCGCGAACCGACGGAGACTCCGCTCTGATCGTCGAGCTGGACTGCGGGACGACGGCGCCCGCCCTCCTGCTGGCACTGATCGACGTCGAGTTGCGGGGGGCACCGGGCCGGCGGATCGTGCCCATCCTCCCCTTCGACGACGATGTGTTGGCCGCGTTCGCAGGGGCGATGCTGCACGAGCCCAGCCTCGACGGCTCCCGGCTGATCGAGACGTACCTCGAGCCGCTGCTGCGGGGGGAGGGAACGTGAAGTTCACCCTGCCTTGGCCCGACGTGCCGTTCGGCGTCAGCGACGTCGTCGATATCGTGGCGACCGCGCTGCTGGTCTATTATTTATTGTTGCTGATTCGCGGGACGCGGGCCATTCCGATTCTCTTCGGACTGGCCGTGATCGCGGGACTCTTCAGTCTCGCGAACGTGCTCCATCTGCTGGTACTCGCGACCGTGCTGCAGTTCGCCCTCGTCGGCACGGCCGTCACCTTGCCGATCGTGTTCCAGCCCGAGTTACGGCGGCTTCTGGAGCAGTTGGGCCGCGGCGGCATGATCGCGCGGCGGGACGGCGTCGAGGACGCCGCGTCGCTCGAAGAGTCGATCGCGACGCTCGCGCATGCGGCGGTGATCCTCTCGCGCAATCGCATCGGGGCCTTGGTCGCGATCGAAGGGGCGACGGGGCTACGCGAGTTCGTCGAGAGCGGGACGCGCCTGGACGCGCGCCTCTCCGTCGAGTTGTTGCTCTCGATCTTCACGCCGAAGTCCCCGTTGCACGACGGCGCGGCGATCGTCAAGGACAACGCGATCGAAGCGGCCGGCTGCTTTCTGCCGCTTTCGGAAAACGTGCTGACCGAGAGCCACCTCGGCACGCGCCACCGCGCGGCCATCGGCCTCTCCGAGCAGACCGACGCGGTCGTCCTCGTCATCTCGGAGCAGACCGGGGTCATTTCGGTCGCGCGCACGGGGAAGCTCTCGCGAGAGCTCGACGACGAAACGCGCCTGCGCAGCGTCCTGCTCGCGTGTTGCCGCGCTTCGCGCGGAGGCCGGCCGCAACGCGTCGCGCGGCGCGTCCGCTTCGGCCGGCGCCGGCCCGGCCCGGAGCGAGCGGCCGCGGGAGAATTCGTCAACCCGCGTGCTTGACCGGCTGCGAAACAATTTAGGCCTGAAGCTTCTGTCGCTCGCCATCGCCATCGCCGGCTGGGCGTATCTGCGGCTGACGCCCAATCCCGTGATCGCCGCGCGCTTCGTTCAGCAATTCAACGTCCCGATCGAAACCACGGGACTCGAACCGGACGAATCGGCGCGCTTCGCGGAGCGTCAAGCGATCGTTGCGGTTGAAGTCCCGCGCGACGGTTCGACGATCCGGCCCGACATGATTCGCGCGGTCCTCGACGTAGCGGGCCGCGGGTCGGGGGTCTATAACGTACCGGTGCAAGTGATCGCGCCGAAGCTCTTGATCAAGTCGCTCTCGCCGGCGTCCGTGACGCTCTCGATCGAGCGAATCGAGGAGCGCAGCCTCCCGGTTTCGTTGCACTACGTCGGCAGCGTGCACCGCAACATCGTGGTCCAGCAAGCCGGCGTGCGGCCGGGGTACGCGATCTTGCGCGCGCCGACGAGCGACCTCGCACGGGTTTCAGGCATCGCGGTCGACGTCCCGCTGGCGTCGTCGGCGACGACCTTCGACGCGATGGTCCGTCCGTTCGCCACCGACGAGCACGGCGTCGAGATACCGAGCGTCGCCGTATCCCCCAACCTCGTTCGCGTGTCGGCGCGCTTCGTGCTCGCCAAAGGCGGCTCGTGATGACGGTGGGCCGCATCTTCGGAACCGACGGCGTGCGCGGCGTCGCCAACGCCGGCCTCACGCCCGAGCTCGCGTTTCGGATCGGCCGCGCCGGCGCGGCGGTGCTGACGCGGGACGCGGCCCCGGGGGCACCGATCTTGATCGCCCGCGACACGCGGCTTTCGGGCACCATGCTCGAGGCGGCGGTGACCGCCGGCATCACCTCGACCGGCCGCGACACGCTCTCGCTCGGGATCCTGCCCACGCCCGGCGTCGCGCGCCTCACCGTCCTCGCGGGTGCGGCCGCGGGCGTGATGATCAGCGCCTCACACAATCCGATCGAAGACAACGGCGTGAAGTTTTTCGGCCGCGACGGCTTCAAGCTCAGCGATGAAAGCGAGAACGCGATCGAGGCCGCCGTGCACGACGACGGGGCCTTGCCGCGGCCCACGCACGCGGGGGTCGGCATCGCGCGGACGGGGCACGATCTGGCCGAGCGCTACTTCGAAACGCTGGTCGCCGGCCGGCCGGACCTCTCGGCGCTGACCGTGGTCGTCGATGCGGCCTTCGGCGCCGCCTATCTGATCGGCCCGCGCGCGTTCGCCGCGCTCGGGGCGCGGGTCGAACCGCTGCATGCCGCCGACGACGGTTCGCGGATCAACGTCGCCTGCGGTTCGACCGATCTCTCAGCGTTGACGGCGCGCGTGCGCGAGCTCAGCCGCGCCGACCCGTCGGCCCACGTGCTCGGCGTGGCGTTCGACGGCGACGCCGACCGGGCGCTCTTCGTCGACGAGAGCGGCGCGACCGTCGACGGCGATAAGGTGATGCTGGTTCTGGCGCGGGAGAAGAAGCGGCGCGGCCGCCTGCGCGGCGACACGGTCGTCGGAACGGTCATGAGCAACATCGGGCTCGAACGCGCGCTGGCAGCCGAGGGCATCGCGCTGGTGCGCGCGGCCGTCGGCGACCGCTACGTCCTCGAAGCGATGCGCGCGGGCGGCTTTTCCTTCGGCGGCGAGCAATCCGGTCACATCATCGATTTGGACCGCAATACGACGGGCGACGGTCCAGGAACGGCGATCGACGTGCTTTCGGTCGTCGCGAGCGCGGGGTGTCGTTTGCGCGATCTCGCCGCGGCTTTGCACGTCGCACCGCAGATCCTGGTCAACGTGCGCACGCCGCACAAGGCCGTGCTCGAAAACGGCGCGGTGCGCGCGGCGATCGAACGCGCGACGGCGGAGTTGGGCGCCAGCGGACGGATACTCGTGCGTGCGTCGGGCACGGAGCCCTTGATCCGCGTGATGATCGAAGGCGACGATGCCGAACGCATCGGTTCCCTCGCGCGCAGCTTGGCGGAAATCGTACGCAGCGCGGCGCAGTAGGCGGCGATGCGTTTTCCGAAGTTGCGCGCGCCGTTGGGCGTCGCGTTTACCCTGCTCGTTGTTTTCTGTGGGCGCGCGGCCCACGTTGAAGCCGCCGCCCCGCTGCGCGTCGCCGTCGATGCCTCGGGCGCGCCGCAAAAAATCTATCACGTAAAAGTGACGATGCCGGCGTCGCCGGGCCCCTTCACCTTCGTGTATCCCGAGTGGATTCCAGGTTATCACGGGCCGGTCGGGCCGATCGAAGGCGTCGTGAGCTTGCGGGTGTCGTCCGGCGGCACGGCGCTCGATTGGCGGCGAGATCTGGTCGACATGTATGCGGTTCATACGACCGTGCCCGCCGGCGCCTCGAGCGTCGAGGTCGACTTCGACGTGGTCGGCGCGCCCTCGCATAACGGGCAGACCGAACCCGTCAGCGACGCGCAGATCGTGCTGGTCGAGTTCAGCAACTTGATCGTCTACCCCGCGGGCGCGAACGCGCAGGACACACCGGTAGAAGCCAGCCTCACGTTGCCGGCCGGCTGGACGTTCGGGACGGCGCTACCGGTCGGCTCGCATTCGGGCGACACGATCGTCTTCGCACCGGCGTCGCTCTACACGGTGATCGATTCGCCGGTCATCGCGGGCGCGCACGAGAAGGCGTTCCCACTCGGCGGCGAGCACGAACTCGACGTCGCGGCCGATAGCGCGAACGCACTCGAGGCGACGCCGCACTTCCTGACCGGCATGAAACACTTGGTGGAGGAAGCGCCGGCGCTGTACGGCGGCAAGCACTACCGCGACTATCACTTCCTGCTGACGCTCAGCGACGAAATCGATCCGGAAGGCATCGAGCATCACGAGTCCAGCGACAACCGCGCGGCCGAGCGGTACATCGCCGACGACGATACGTACCGGCTGGCCGCCGACCTCATGCCGCACGAGTATTCGCACTCGTGGAACGGCAAATTCCGCCGGCCGGCGGGTCTGACGCCTCCCGACTATCAAGCCCCGGAGAAGACCGATCTGCTGTGGGTCTACGAGGGCCTCAACCAGTACAACGGCGAGAAACTCGCGACGCGGGCTCGCCTCAACAGCTTCAACGAGGAACTCGACGTTCTGGCCGAACAGGCGGCCAACATGGACGTCGAGAGCGGGCGCGCGTGGCGCCCCGTGCGCGATACGGCCGACGGCGCGCCGTTCCTCTACGAGGCGCCGAGCCAGTACTATGAAATCCGGCGCAGCGCCGGCGACTTCTATTCTGAGGGCGACCTGATCTGGCTCGACGCCGACGTGACGATCCGGCGGCTCACGAACGGCGCGAAGTCGCTGGACGATTTCTGCAAGCTCTGGGGCGACGGGAGCGATCAGCACGACGTGCCCGTCGTGCATCCGTATTCGGAGAGCGACGTCTACGCGCTGCTGAACGAGGTCGTGCCGTTCGATTGGGCCGGCTTCTTCAAAGCGCGCGTCGCGACGGTCTCGCCACACGCGGACCTCGACGGAATCACGGGCGGCGGCTACAAGCTCGTCTACACCGACACGGCCTCGGAGCTCTTCAAAGCGCAGGAGAGTGATTCGAAGGTCGTCGACGCCCGTTATTCCGTCGGGCTCTTGATCGCCGCCGGCGGCGAAGGCGACGGCACGATCCGCGACATCCTCACGCAGTCGGCCGCTTTCCGCGCGGGCCTCGCACCGGGCATGCGCATCGTCGCCGTCGACGGCCGCCGCTTCTCCGCGGACGTCTGGCACGACGCGTTGCGCGCCCACAAGGGCAGCACCGAGCCGCTGCAGCTGATCGTCGAAAACGGCGGCTTTTTCAAGGTCGTGTCCTTTGAGGCGTCCGATGGCGATCGCTATCCCCACTTGGTTCGGACGACCGGTCCGGACGTGCTCGAGCAGGTCTATCACCCCAAGACCTTCACGCCGGCGCCCGAGAAAGCGTCGTCGTAAATTTTTCGCCAAGCCTGTTCGAAGGTACGGGAGGACACTGTTTACGGGTGGCCAAAGCAACGCTCAGGTTTTGGAGCATCACTTTTAGGGAGATGTAGCCACAACCACGTACGGCTTATACGGTCGTACATTTTCCACACGCCAAAATCGCCGAATCCGGGCGCGGCCCGGAGCGGGGGACTTCAACGGTGGGGTGAATGCGCCGGTCGGCGCTAGGGCTACCTCTAGGCCCGAACCCGTCAACTAACCTCGTAGGCGTGGAAAGAGGAGCAGTTGTATCGACCCCTTACAGCAGGGCTAGTCGTCCTTATTTTCTCAGCCGCAGGCGGCGTGGCCCAGGCGGAAACGCGGGGCCCGATCCACACGGTGCAAGCCGGTGAAACGCTGGGAACGATTGCCGCCGAAGAGCACATCTCGGTGGCGGAACTTGCGCGGGTCAACGGTCTCGAGGGTTCCGGCCTTCTAGAGCCCGGAAGTGTGTTGGCGCTCAAAGACGACGCCACGAGCCTCGTGCAGGGGCCACAATTCGAAATCTCGCCTGAGGTACGCGCGCAGCTCAAAGCGCTCGAAGTCGCTTCGAACATGCCGAGCAAGAACGCCGACCTTCAGATGTGGTCGGGTGGAAACGGCAGCGCGGATTCCGGGGTCAAAAGCGATCCGATCCATCGCTTCGCTCGCGGGATCATCAGCCGCACGTCGTCGATCGCAATGAGCCTCACGCGTAGCGCGATGCGCTTCATCGGGACGCCGTACGTGTTCGGCGGTACGTCGCCCTCAGGCTTTGATTGTTCGGGGTACGTGCAGCACGTGTTCGCGATGCTCGGAATCTCGTTGCCGCGTACGGCCGACGCGCAGTTTTATGCGGGCCGGCCGACGATCGGCGGCATCCAGGCCGGCGACCTCGTGTTCTTTCAGACCTACGAGCCCGGTCCGTCGCACGTCGGAATCTACATCGGCGCCGGAAAGTTCATTCACAGTTCGAGCCACGGCGTGATGATCAGCCGGATCGCGGACGGCTATTGGGCCTCGCGCTACCTCGGAGCGAAGCGCGTCGTCGCCATGCGCTAACGCGCGACGCCCGCCTTCAGCGGCTCAGTCGAGAAAACGGGCTCCGGGCGACGCGCCCCGGGGCCTTTTTTCTTTATCGAAGAGCCCGGCATTGCCGTTCGAAGGGGGCCGGCATCAACGTTTCGATACATTCACGATAGCCGGTTGGCCGGTTCTCAAGCATAGCAGCGAAAGGTAGGCGCCACTTTGTTCTCCGGCTTCGGTAAGTTTCTCATGCGCGGAAACGTCGTGGATTTAGCGGTCGCGGTCGTGATCGGCGCGGCGTTCGGCGCCATCGTCACGGCGTTCGTCAAGGACTTGATCACACCGCTCATCGCCGCGCTCGTCGGCCAGCCGGACTTCTCGGCGCTGGCGTTCACGATTAACAATAGCACGTTTCGCTACGGCGATTTTTTCAACGCCCTGCTGTCTTTCGTGCTCGTCGCCGCGGCGATTTATTATTTCGTCGTCGTGCCGATGAACGTCGTCACCGCGCGCATTTCGAAGCCGCCGGAGGCACCGCCCGAACTGCGGGAGTGCCCCGAGTGCTTGAGTGAAATTTCGCCGCAGGCGCGGCGCTGCAAGTTCTGCACCGCGATCGTCGCCACGAGTTGAACCGAGGATTGCTTACCGCTCGCGCGGCCAGGAGTACGGCACGGGGCGAAGTAATCAACGGCGGCACGACCCCATGCCCCCTCTTCCATTTTGAAGTGAGTATTTTTATGCGCATTACCGGCCGACACGTCTTGGCGGCGGCGACTTTTTCGTCGCTGCTGGCCTCGCAGGTCGCTTCCTCGGCTTCCGCCGCCGTCTTGAGCGCGGGCCCGGATTCGAGCGCCGCCGTCACGGTTCCGGCTTTCCCACACCGCGCCGTCGGCTTTCCGGCGCCGTCGCAACGCGTCAAGCTCATGTATCACCTGCCGCTGCGTAACCGAGCGGAACTCGAGCAGTTGACGATCCTGCAAGGCACGCCGGGGTCGCAGGCCTATCATCACTGGCTGACACCCGCCCAGTTCAAAGCGAATTTCGCGCCGGATGCCGCCCACGTAGCAGCCGCCGAGGGAGCGCTGCGCGGAGCCGGCCTCTCCGTCGACCGCGTCGGCTCGCAACTGATCTACGTCAGCGCCCCTGCTTCGACGATCGAGCGAAATTTCGCGACGAAACTCGATGTCACCCAAGATGAGCACGGCCGGTACGTCGCGGCTCGCGGCAGTTATCGCATGCCGGCGGCGCTAGCGCGCTTGGGCGGCACGCTGATCGGCCTGACGGCGCATCCGCGCCCACGTGCCGCTCATGCGTTGCCACACCCGCGTCCGAAAAACGCGTTCGGCCCGAACGGACCCTATTATTACGCCGATCTCAAGCAGGCATACAGCTATCCGTCCTACGGCCAGGCCAACGGCGAGGCCAAGAATGGAACGAACGTCTACCATCGCCACATCGGCATCCTGGGGTTTTCGGATTTCAACGAATCCGACGCGTACAATTACTTCGGCCAAGAAGGCATCGGGAACTACGGCGGCGCCCTCGCGCCCGCCCCGATTCTGACGCATAACCTCTTCCCTGACGCGATCCCGTGGAATCCGGATTCCGGCGACTCCTTCGAGGCCGACCTCGACGTGCAACAGGCGGGGGGAAGTGCGCCCGGCGCCGAGATCGACGACTACGACGTCGACCCGTCCTATACCGAGCCGTTTCTGCCGGCCTACGCGCAGATCGTCGAAGAAAACCTCGACGACATCGTGAGCACATCGTTCGGGGAATGCGAACTCTACTACACGGCTCCCTATAACGGCGGCGTGAGTGAGGCGTACGTGCTCGATGCCTATCACGACATCTTCCTGCAAGGAAACGCCTTTGGCATCACGTTCATCTTCTCGTCCGGCGACGACGCGGGCAAGGGCTGCTTTCCGCTCGGCTACTTCCAGGCGCAAGCCAACTCTGTCACGTATTCCGCCCTTCCGGGAACGGGCATCTGGGTCGATGATCCGTCGGTTACCGCCGTCGGCGGAACCAACCTGACGACGACCGTCGTGAAGGGGTCGCTCGACTCGGCCTACGTCTCTCAGCAGGCACTGGCAGACCCGCTCGGGCCTGAGGACCCGTACAACGAGGGCAACACCATCGTCGGCGCCTTCTTTGGGTCGGGCGGCGGACAGAGCGTCGTCTTCAACCGGCCGAGCTTCCAGTCTCCGGCGCACGTCAACAATCTCGCGGGCACGGGCCGGCTCGTGCCGGACATCTCGATGCACATGGGCGGCTGCCCGGAGGGCGTCGCGGCCACCGCGCGCTGCTTGCAGACGTTGAACGATCCCGGCGGAGCCAGCGCCGACATCGTGGGGCACGACGGCGTCTTCTACGGATTGATCGGCACGAGCGCGTCGGCGCCGGAATTCGCCGGCTTCTTAGCGGTGCTGTCGCAGCTGGACAAGAACGAGCGCCGCGGCAACGTCAACGGTCTGCTCTACAGCGAAGCGATCTCGCCCTACGTCACGCAGGGAATTCAAGCAACCAACGGCCTCACGGCCGACAGCGTCCCCAAGGGCAAGCTCGGATATAACGTGATCACCGGCCTCGGTACCCCGGTCGGCACCGCGTTAATCCGTCGCATCACCGGCATCAAGGATCTGATCCCAGCCGGGATTCCGGAGACGGTCACCAACCCCTAAACGCGCGGGCGGTACCCATGCAAGAACGTCCTCGCCGTTTCGGCGGGGACGTTCTTGTCATGCAACCGGGCTGCTCGCAACGGCCGCCGGCTGACGAGGTGTTCCACGAGAAGGCCCGGTAAAGGGAGGCTTCGGCCAAGTTGGGACGTGCGGCGTTCGTCGCGCGGCATGTGGGGTGTCGCCAAGTGGTAAGGCAGGGGACTTTGAATCCTCCATTCGTTGGTTCGAATCCAGCCACCCCAGCAAATTTCTAGTCGCCGACTACTTTCGAGTTACTTTCGCGTACCGCCGCTGCGTCGAGGTGAGCGTCGAAAAGGTCGACGGATCGGCGTAGGTCCGTCTCGCCGATGTGCCCATAGGTATCTACCGTGACCGAGATCGACGAATGTCGCATCAGCCGCTGAACGACGGCGACGGGCGTTCCGGATCGGAGGTGCTCAGTCGCCAGCGAATGGCGGGTCGCATGAAAGGCGCGCCCTTTATCGAGGCCGACCGACTCTAGGATCGCTTTCCATTTCTTCGAGAACACGTTCGGGGTCATCCAGCCCTCGCCGTCGAGGGTGACCGGGTG
>Ga0116229_10010516_pt1 | contig 13859 bp, 12 predicted proteins | sample S1TSphgellanicum_3_FD_87313 | JGI IMG/M metagenome (GOLD analysis project Ga0116229, IMG submission 87313) | Host-associated microbial communities from peat moss isolated from Minnesota, USA - S1T2_Fc - Sphagnum magellanicum MG | ecosystem: Host-associated > Plants > Peat moss > Unclassified...
CTTACATACCTTAACAACCTACCTACCTACCTACCTACTTAATCACCTTAATAATCTCCTTACATCCTTACCTCCTTACATAACCTAACAACCTATTTACATACCTACCTACATACCTACCCACCTATACCTATTCACTTACCCTAGGTCTATTACATATCAACTTATACCTACCTACCTACCTATATCTACCTTTCTAATTACATCCTATTAATTTATTAGGTAGCTAGAATTATATTTAGGTTTACTAACTAGTTATTAGTTATTATTTAGGTAATTATGTAGGTCTATTAATTAGGTAGCATATATCATCTAGCTACTATATAGTTCCTAACTACTACATACTAATTAATATTCATTTGTTTCATTTAAGTAAGACATGAAGAACAAAATGCATTTCAAAGTTTGAATGTCAAAAAAGATTTGAAATGGAACATTTCAATAACAAAGTTTCACAAATGTTATCACAACATAAAGGTGTGGTGAGTTGGTTAAGGAGTTGGAAAATACGTGTGGTTGAAGAGGTCAAGGGTTCAACTCCCATTCCCTACATGCCTAGGGGGTGCATTCATAATAACACGTGCCATAGCAAGTGTAACATTTGCTTTGTTTTTTCATGTTTTAAAGCTTAGTGTTTTAACATGGCACACTTCATCCATTAGTCATAATGGACACATTTGTAATCATAACAAATAGAAGGTGCCACATAGGTGGGCCCACATCACACGTCAACACCCACCTCAATCCTATGTGGGAGATTTGATTAAATTCTCGTGGGGTCCACAATTTGATTCAACATCCTATGTGTCAAAAGAAACAATGACTACAAAATGACTAACAATTCCTCTCCAAACATGATAAAACGTGGCCAACATGGATTCACACACGTCTAAGTATTTGATTTGTCATCATTTTGCTCAACATAGTAACCATCACCCCACATAAGAATTGCTTAATGACTGCAAATGAATACAATTACATCACACATGTTATGGATTTGATATTAATACTATAGACATACATTAGTTAATATAGAATTTTTTTTATTTAAAAATAAATTGTCTACTCCACATGGCAATCAAAAGTATGGACACATGGCAATTGATGACTCAACCAATGGCACTTGGTAGAATGTTTCTTTGACATGTGTATATAGTGGAACAGGATAGTAGTTGTTTAGAAGTGATGGTACATGCATTTGTTTATGACTATTGTGTCATATTGTAATGATATAACTATGTCATTTTCTAGTTGTTTTTTTCATGCTACTAACCTTTGTTAGTCATATAAAATTCATTACAGTCATTTATATTTTGCAAGAATACGACATCAATGATTGGGTTAAACATCCATAGTCATTCTTTGTTTCCCAAATAGCTAGAAAATATTTACAACTATTAGTTATACATGTTATGAGTCATAGAAATGTATAACTCTATAGTAACTAATTGTAAGTAACTAGTGGGACATCTAGCTACTTTCTACATTCAAATGTTAATCATTTCATCCATAATACCACTAGAAATCAAATTTCAAATGAAGCCCCAAATCCCAAGTTCATGTGACACAAACCAACAACTAAATGGAAGTTGTGCATAATACCTTAAACAAGTGATCCTTGACTCATTATCATATTACAAGTTATTTCACAAAAAAAAAACACATAGTTTTTGTTTTTCAAAGAAACAAAGTGACAAACATTAAATATTAATGCCACAAGTTCAAAACTCATAGATCCACCTAGATAATTTTGTTGTACCTTTAGTTCCACAATGTACAAGTGCATACTACATCTCGCACAAAAGCTTGGTCATTAGCTTCATGCGGGTGCATAAGTCGATGATGATGCAGATAAGCCTCTTGAAGGTCTACTTTAAACCAAAATTCAAAAATAAAGGCACCATGGAACTTCTCGAGCCTCCAAAGGCCATTCATTTTGCTAGAAGCAACCTTCTGCTTCGGGTTTTTCAGATTTACCAATACCATAAGTTGTCCAAATAAAAATTACATTCCACCCAACAAGTTAATGCATTAATTAACATTGGTTTCTTGATGGCACTACAACTAACACAAGTTAAAGGACATGGGAAAATATAGAAAATGCAAACAAAGCCAATAAAACATGCAAATAATTGGATGTGCTTACTGGAAGCGATGTAGTTTTTTTTTGGTTCCCTCCAATAGGTGTAATCATTCTCCCTCGTAGTTCCTTCCCAACCATCTGTGGTTGCAAGCAATTCCAATTAAGATGTTCACATTAATGTACATCCCATATGGCATCTTCAAATTTGTAGAATTGATTGAATGAATGTTAACACCACACCAAAATGTGTATTTTACATGTCCAACACTTTGACCAAGAAAGGTTTCACCCACATTCATTTTGGAAGGAAAGAATTTATTCTTGAGAAAAACATTTGTTGGTGTAACTTTAGGTTTTAGAATAACCCAATCCTCACCCTCCACATTTGAAGGTGCCATTGTCCGTTTCTTCATAAGAGTTTCCTTCACCACTTGTTCTATTGATGCTACTATGGTTTTTTGTGGTGGTGATTTTGTTCGATCCACATATTGAAAAATGATCTTTTCCAATAAATGGGACTATGACCTTTCATTGCCACTCCCCACCATTGACGTTTCTAATAGCTCCACATTTTTCAAAGCCACTATTTCCTTTGGTCCCACAAGAGGTGCTACTTGAGATTGTACCTCAGAAGTAGATTGAGGTTTCAAAACAAAATTGTTAACATATATGTTCCTTTTCCCCCCCTAAAAAGATGAAAAAACATACTCTTAATGTCATTGAGGGCTTAGGTTTGAATTTGTTGACTATCTAACATAGAAGCAACTTTGGCATCTATCTCATTTTGCTTAATCTCAATTGCTATAATTCGAGATGACAATTTTCCCGATAAAATCTATTGCACATAATCCACCCCACTACATTGTTTAGATGATTTTTATCTACTGAATCATATTCACATATTATTACATAGCTATGATTCACTTCCATTGAAATGACATAGTGTGTTAAAAATTCATTACCAAAATATGGACCACCAAAATGATTAACATCAGCAAATGAGATAAATAGAATGGGCAATAAACATGTTCTTAACACTACTGTCATAAAGTAAATGAAACTATACCCTTCTATATGTAATTCTATATTTACAAAAATTTGTTGACAAGTCAAAAAAAATTTGATTGGAAATTGTGAATAAAAATTAATAGGAAAATTCACCACATATGACCAAGGACAAGAAATTCTGGGAACTTCAAAAAATGGATAGACGACTAGAAATTCTAACTAATTTTTTCCTTGGCAAGACTTCTAGGAAATACTTATTAAAAAATACAGATAAGAACTCCTGAGATATATGTAAAATTAAAATCTTTCAAAACTTTGGAAATTTTGAAAGAATGGGAAATTCAGGTCTACTATAATTTAAATAAACCAAAAGTTGAGAATGAATGATTGCAAGGTTTCAATCTCTTATTGATGTTGGATAGATTTGTTTACATCCATGAAACTCTTTTGCAATCTCTGTCAAACTTAGACTATGTTATTTCTTCTTCCTCTACAACAATGAATGGAGTTCAATAATCTCTTCACAAAACTAATAGCAAAAAAAAATGAGAATAATAATTTAGTTTTAAAGAAAAGTAAGGTTGATTAACAAATATTAACTTTGCATCTTTCCCTATTTTGCTCAATCGCCCCACATTACCCATATTCATCACTTTGCTCTTGGTGTTGGACATTTGTTCCACCTTTTTTTCAGTCTCGAGGTTGGACCAATAAGACTTTTGCTTCTCCCAATGAGCAAGTTCAATATTTATTGGGTAGTCCCTTTTCCCCACCATGTATCGTGTCTTCAACATACACTACTATGTTTTCAATTGACTTTTCACAACATTCTTGAATCCAATCACATATAATTCATTTTCCATGTACTCGAAATCCTTGTCCAAAGCTGCCCTCAACTTCTACAAAGACTTTGAACTATGCCCATCCTATTCCACAACACTAATATCTAGAATATGGGGAATTAAGGTTTTTATTGTTTCATCCCAAACATTTTTCCCCTCACATCCCCCATCTATGGCCCCCCTTGTGGTGAAAGCATGAAAAAAATAGTTAGTCGCATTAATGTTAATGATGCACCCCCAAATTCCTTGATAGACTCAACTGCGAGTCCAAAAGTGAAAACCACGAAAGGATAAGGAATTGGGGTATGTTCCCTAATTCGTAGCACTTCAGGGTAGAGGGGCGTGCTAGAACTTTGGGATGGGAACTAGGACGAGTGACAAGCGGGTCAAGTTGGGAGTCCCGAAATTTCCAAAATTGGAACTCTTACAACTTTGGAGGCCCATAACTTCTTGTGCAAACCTCCAATTGAGATGAGGTCTAAAGCCAAGTTGTAGCCCTCGTCGAGAGCTTTTCAATGATATGTGGCACACCACCTACACGCAAGTAAATGGGGCTATTCCTGACTTTTAGTGGTCTAGAGTCAAATTTGCAATTTGACTCCCAGCCCTTCTTTTCAACATAACTTATGTTTCAAGTACCCAAATGGGTCATGCGAGCCCACTTTAAACGTCTATGACCCCTAAAATCGCCCTCTAAAAATTCAGGATTCCATCGGGACTTGAATTCCCAAAGTGGAAGCCCACTTGGGAGTGTGTAGGTTCATTCCTTCACACTCTCTTACATTCCCGAGAGCATGAAATCTAACTCTCAGGCTTCACTCTTGGCCCGCACCTTTGCAAACCCTTGCCTTAGTCATGGGCCCAAGGCTAGGGTTGTGATAGTTAAAGTGTTTTTTAAAGACTGCATTTTCCATGTGGTAGTTTTCTATTGGTTTATATTTCATTTTTCACACAATGTTTTTTAATTGAATATCAAATTTGAGGCCAAATATGACATATAACATGATAAAAATTCAAAAAAATATTTTTAAGGACTATCCACACATTCCTTGGTTCCTTTTTTCATGCTTTCACCCCTTGGTTTTACTTTAATCTTGTGAGGATTCTGCCCAACATTTTGTTTTGCCTTAAAAATGGCATATTTGCCTTTTTGGTCTATTTGTCGAACTGTTTTAACCATGCTTTTTGGATTCACCTTTATGACAGCTTTGACAAACACTTGTGGAACACTAGATTGGCCTACAAATTGACTTCCATTCGGTTGAGGCACATGTACCCATGGCCTTGGGTATTAAAGTGCACCCATGAATGGCAACCCCCATGGTTGCAATTGTGTCAAAGTGGTGGTTACCATTGCCATTGAGGTGCAAGGGTTAGATTTGGAAGATCTGAAGAACTTACCATTACTTTCGGCAGAACCTCAACAATAGTTACTGGCTTAGGGGTTGTCTTGGGCAACACCTTTGGTTTTTTCACCTTTGTTGTAGATGAATCAACAACCCCTTGAACTGCATCATGCACAAATTCCAAATCATCATTTGATTTTGTTTTCAACACCCACAAAAACATGTCCACCCCCATCCCTTGACAAGAACTTTGTACATTAAAAAATTTGATAGAACTAATATCTTCAAGTAAGTTCAAGAAAAATTCAATCAATTTAAGTCTTATGCTCAAATTTAATTGAGACAAAAATCAAGTGTCATGGCACTATACATAAGTAGTTGTTTAATCTAAATCAAATATATTGAAGGTAATCCACTTTCTATAGTACATCCAATTGCAACAATTTAATACCCAAGCTATGAATTGAAACACATTTTTTTAGATTTCAATCCAACCACTTGTGGCCTTATTATGACATATATAAATAGGCTTTTAGATATTATGAATAATCATTCCTTTATGCATCATGCCATTTCAAGTAGTTATGTACTTGAATTACATAGGATCATCACAACCTTTTCCTCCTACTACAAACAAATGTCAAAACAAACAACTTGACATGCATAATTCCACAATCAATAATTCAAATCTATTATAATTAAAATGAACTAAAGACATTGAAGATCTTACATGGACACTACACCAATGACAACACAAGTGGCATGAATGTAGATTCATGTTTCCAATGAGGAGAAAAGAGACTCATAAATAAAATTTATTATGGACATTACACCAATGATAGCACGAGTGGGAGGAATGAGTTGAAGATAGTCTAAAAACTATTTGAGATCTAGGCATACACCTTCAATCAACAACAATTTGAAGGGACTTTCCAGTTGAATTTATTCATCATGAAGCTTTCATCATTGGGATAATGCAAGTTCATCTAGTTGGAATCAACAAGATAGAATATTATTTATAGTCTATAGATTTTCCAACAGACTTAATTATGTCATCTTTAAGATTGAAATTTATATTTTGTTTAATAATGTAGATTGCAGAAATGTGATTTTTCATTTACCTACCTACTCCAAACCTCAATCTATCTATCCCACTTACATCTCAAGACACTTAGTTGTGATGTTAACAAATTTTTTTTCTCTTACTTGGGCAATATTTCAAGATATGGAACTACATATTGATGTTGGAAAAAAGACACAAAAAGAAGAACCAGAAGAAGTCTTCTTTTGTGTAGACCTAAAACAAGTTTGTAGGAAGCTTCAAATGAGTTCAACCCATAAAAAATAAGAAGATTCGAATTTCAAAAAAACACTATGCTTGGTGTGTACTCATCGTCATTTGTTTTCATCTCTGTAGATACTTCGTTGTCCATAATTTCTTTCAAATTATTGAAAAATTCAAAATGCTTTGAATCAACATGCCATTGATAATTGCTAGCCTTTTACTGTGTTGTAGTGGCAAGTTAGGTTCAAGTAGGAATGAGTGTTGTCAAATCCTCTTCACCACACAAGCCAAGTTACTATGTGGAAACACTCAACATTGTGCAAAGTAACTTCCCAGTGAGAACCGAAAATACAAGATCAACCTAAAACATAACTCATTCAAAAGGAAAAAAACAAACATTAAAGTTGTAAACATTTAGAAATGCGAAAAAGCTCACAACTTTGCAAAAAAAGAAACTCAAAAGGCTCCAATGATTAAGAATATAGTGGGAAATTCAAAACCTCATGCCAAAACCTAAACTTGTGTCCTTAATTGTTCATTGGAGACAAGACAAATATTGAACACATACAATTCATTTGTTGCATCTTGCGGAAGCTTCAATAGATACACAAGGGATGCAACACGTGCATCTTTGGAAAGCTTGTAATCACCCTTCTTGTCTATGTAAATTGACACACTAATGTTAAGAAAATCATCCTCATCTAAGGTAATTGTGTTTTTTGCATTGTGCATCTTTATAGGCAATATGTGGTGTGCAGTGTGCACACTAATCCCTCCATTCAAGTACTGAAACAAAATAAAAACCCGACAAATGAAAACTTTCATAAGATTACAATGATAGATTCTTGGGATGAATGAACCCTAACCCTAAATTTTGCCGCTCAAGTTAAGCCTTGAACAACCATTGTTTTGGTGCACAATGTGGCAAAAACCATACTAAAAAGTTGGGAAACCTCACAACACATATCAATATGGAATATAGGAATGCGAATTATGCAAGGTAACTGTTTCCAAAAAAGAAGAAAGCAAAGTCAAGTTATGCAAGTTCCTTTGCTCTACTTTTTCATTATTTTCCAATTTTGATCTATGAGGAATGTGCATTTACAAATATTCACAAATAGAAGATCAAAAAATAGCAACATATGGATGCTTTACGATTTAGATAACTGTGATCCAACAAGGCAAGTTCTCAAAAATTCGATTGTTACAAGTTTTATTGTTATTGATAATTATACTTCTTAGCTACATTTGAATCTCAAACTAGATTTTGTTCTTTGGAGCCCCATTTTGAAAATTTTCAATACAATTTGCAAATGTACAACAAGATCATGAAAACAAGTGGGAGGGATGTTATGTTGGAATACCAACCTAAACAACATTCGCAACAACATAGCTTGCAACTTAACCAACCATGAATTGGAAACCATGCCTAAGTCACATAATCAACTTGTGAGGAGTGCCCATTAACGACCTTTCCAATCATGGAAACATAGCTTCAATGAAGGTTTGGGTGAGTAGGTGATACAATAGGACCAAATTCAAATGATCTAGTCTTGAATGTTCTATGAACACCACTATACACAATCTAAGATCAATGTCTGATCATCCAATTTTTGTCTCACATTATTTTTGTGATTAGGAATGGCTTTTAATCAAAATTAGTTAAGGTAGTTATTTTTTGCAATGGCATCTATCCTTCCAGATGCCTTGTGTAATCCTCAGATATTACCTCTTTTGCATGTAAAAAAACAACAACATAGAGATGATAAGCTTTGGGTTAGGGAAGAACAAAGGGCAAGATTATACAATTTGAAATGCCTACATTGTCCTTGCACCAAATGCAAAGGACACTTTTTATATACAATTGGGAATGTGAGGGGGCATTTGATTCATAATGAAAGAGATCTTCGATTTAGAATTTGGATAGGTCCATGCACTAGAGACTTATTAGATGAAGAGTGGGAGGAGGAATTTAAAAGACCAATAAAACAACAAACCCAACTTCTGAATTCTGCTATTGGTATGCAAGTTATGGTAGTTGATGCATTCTAGCAACTAGATGATCCTATCTCATTCGAAGACAAATTGGTGGATGTTGTGGTTGATGTTTTTAGGGTAGTTGATGGATTATAACAAGAAGCAAATGAGGGTGACAAAGATGGTAATGGAGAAGTTCCATTTGATAACAATGGACAACAATCATTGAGAGATGAATCTTTTGAAAATGTCCAACAAGAGCACAATTTTGATCCAGTGGCTTTGGAGGATGCAATGAAGGAATTGTATGTAGGCTCCAAGTGTACAAAGTTGGTAGCAACAATTCTTTTTATGAACCTTTGCATGGTACATGGAGTCAATAATAGATTTTTATGGCATCATTTATTTCTTAAACCTGATTGTTTGCCCACCAACTATTATGCTGTAAAGGTTGACACAAAAGTTTAGATTAAATTATGAGAATATTCATGCATGTCCTAAAGGTTGTGTCTTTTTTCGAGGGGATCATAGAGACGATGTCAGTTGTCCAAAATGTGGGTCTCCTTGTTACAAGGATGTGGTAAACAAGGTATTGTTTATGAAAGTGCTTCAACATTTTCCTATAATCCCTAGACTTCAAAGGTTGTTTAAGACACCTATAGTGCTTAAGTTAATGTTTTGGCACTCACAAAATAGTAGTCTAGATGGCCTTGTTAAACACCCATGTGACTGAAAGGCTTGGAAACACATTTAGTAGAAATTCCCTAATTTTGCAATAGATCCACAAAATGTGCATCTTGGACTTGCTACTTATGGTGTCAACCCATACAAATTGATTCATTCGACATGGTCAACATGGCCTAGATTATGTTGCTGAATTTCAATTTAACTCCTTGGTTGACAACTAAGAAATTTTTCATCATGTTGGCATTGTTGATTCTTGGAAGGAATTTGTCACATCTTCCAACTTCGATGTTTATTTACAACCATTGAAGAGCTAATGCAAATATGGACTAGAGTTCCAATGTACGATGTGCAAAAACCTTTGTGCTCCAAGTCATTTACATTGAAAGGAATGTTGTTTTGGACCATCCATGATTTTCCTAGGTATGGGATAGTTGCAAGAGTCACACACCAAGGACTTGTCGCATGTCCAATATGTGGGCCAAAGTTTAGGGGTGAACACTCAGTGGAGCTAGGTAAACAAACCTACACTGGAACATGCCGATTGTTGACAAAGGGACACCCATACATATTAGTGAGAATGGCTAATCATTTCAATAGGAAATTAGAAACCCACCTAAGACCCAAATTTGTCATAGTAAAAGAACAATTGACACGAACTGCATAGTACTAGTTTTGGTTACAATCGAGCAACAAAGATGGTGGAGCCGGGGACCCTTTCATAGAACATGGTGTGAAGCATCGTAATGTGTTAAATGATTTGCCATATCAACAAGTATGTTGTTCCTTTAAATGTGCTTACATTGGGGAACATTGTGATGTCATGCTTGCCATTCTTTGAAATCAAAACCTATGTTGCTTAAGTTTGTGAGTGTCTAGATATGTGAATCACTATATTGTTTTTGTATAGAAAACATGTCATTTGTGACATATGTTAGTCATATACAAGTCAATGTCAAGTTGGTAGTAAGGTTTGTGAACAGCCAAGACTCCGACAAAGGTAGATTTTAGTCATAGGCTAGTCAATTTGTAGTTGCCTTGTGTCTGTATGTGGCAGCCTTTAGTCATAGAAAGGTCAAATATATAATGACTGATACACAATACAATTTAGACCAGAGGCTACATTGCATTATTTTTTGTGCTAATTTTGGTTTAATGGGAGATTAAAAAATGTATGGGTTGGTGAAAATAAACCTAGTTACCCTGAAAAAGAAGGTTGACCATGAAAAAAATGGGTGTTGTGATTGATGCAAGATTTTTTAATTCAGTTCACAATAAATGTAATGCATTATAAAAAAAAATTTGCTAAAAATATTCTAAAAACAATGACAAATGAAAAAGATAGTGTGAAAGTGAGACGTGATTTGCAATGTAGGGGTATTAAACCACATTTGTGGTTGATTACCATCAACCTTTGAAGAGATGGTAAGATGTTGAAACCAATAGCCCCATACGTTTTGATAGTGATCAAGTTTGACTCTTTTTCAATAACCATTGAGAATTTGAAAACACCTTCAAGACATTTATTTGCAATGGGGAAACACATTAAGAAAAAGAATTTTGGTAGTCTAAAGTCACATGGTTACCATATTTTGATGGAACAAATTTTGCTGCTAGCACTACGAGGATGTCTTGCTCCTAGACCTTGAATGGTGGTGATGAGGATTCCCAAAGTGTTAAGGAATATACGTAATAAGGTTTGGAATCCTTTTGAGATTGATTCATTCCGAGATGATGTTGTAGTTTCTTTAACATTGGTAGAGATGCATTTTCCACCATCTTTTTTTGACATTATGACACATTTGTTGTATCTAATGGATGAATTAGATTTGTGTGGACCCGTTTCCATTAGATGGATGTACCTAGTGGAAATATACATGAAAACCTTGAAAACCTATGTGTGTGATATGGTTAAACCTAAGGGATCCATGGTTGAGGGATATATTAAGGATGAGTGCCTCAGTTTCATAATTGAATTCTTGCAAAGGTTTGAGGTTGTGTAGCGTCGAATATGGGATGCTGATGAAGAAGAGGGTGATGTTGGTGAGGTACTTGAAGGGGCTAGTGTGAAATTCTTTATGTCCCTAGCCCTACGCAATGCTCATGCCCACCAATATGTACTCACCAACATATCCTTAATGCCACTTTGGTTACAATAAGTAATATCAAGTCTGTCCTTTCCATAATGTTTGTAATTAGAGCAATTTGATGTGTGGGTGGATTTATCAATGTACCATTATTTTATCAATGTGCCAAAATTTATTCATATTACAGTCATTGTTAAGTTGTTAATAGTGATGATGTGACAAATTTTAATCATAGGCTAGTCAATTTGCAATTCACTTGGTTATAGAAGGAGCAGCCGTTAGTCAAATCTGTAGTTTTTTTTAATGGAAAATACATGGCAAGTTCCAGACCATGGAAGGTTAGAAGTTATTTAATAATTTAGGCTTTATACATGGTATTTGTGAATGAGAAAGATGTCCAAATTCAATAATTTTGTAATTACTTTTGCAAGAAGTGGAAGGATGCGCATGGATCAAACCCAAATACACCTCCTTTCATTGGCTGGGTGAAAAGTGATGTCCATGAGCACCCCATATAGACTCCAGCAACTTTGAAAATGTAGATAGGGTGCTACTATGTAGTAGTCCCTTTCAAACCGCACTTCGATACACTCGCATGAAGGCATATGGGAATCACTTTAGGGTGGAAGATTCAAAGAACATTTTGTTGTCCACATATGATAGTGGCATTGCCTTAGTCTTTGATATGCCATCTATTGATATTAGAGATGTTTCTATGAATTATGTTAGAATATTAGAAAATATCTTCAAACTTGATTATGGTTTAGTGCGAACACCTATGATTCTTTTCATGTGCAAATGGGTCAAATGAGAGGACAATTAAGGCAACCCCACTTATGTATGAGATGATGTAGGATTCCTCACAATGAATTTTCACCATAAGTTGCCATTATTGTTGGAGCCCTTCATTTTTCCTTTTCAATCTACACAAATGGTTTTTTTATGACATCAAGAAGCCTAGTTGGAAAGTTGTTTTGTGAAAGGAAGCCCAATCTAAGAGAGAGGTGGCAGACACAAAAGATGTGTTCATTACGACAACCATGGAAACAAATGGTCTAAATGCTCTAGAAGCATTGCCCTCGCCACCAAGTTCAACTTCATTAATAGGAGCCATAGAGTTGTCCGAGAAGGACAATCTTTTAGCACTAGCAAGGTTTTAGGGTTATTTTGCATGTTGCATGTATTAGGCAAATCTTGGAAATTGCATTACATTACATGCAAAATTTGGCACTTTTTACAACTGTTATTTGGTGTCTTTATTCTTCATTCTTGAGTGTATTAAATTCCATTATGGAATCCATGAACACATTGTAAGATTTGAAAGTTTTTCATCAATTTGATGTTATGTTTTTATTTTTGATGATGTATTGGCCAATGGCATTTTTTTGTGTTTTTGACAATTTAGACTTTAGTGAAAACCTAGATCACAAATATGCAAATGGATGTCAAACTTTTACAAAAGTCGTTATAAAATTTTGTACATAATTAGCCATCTATGTATCATTACAAATAAGCCCTTTTGTAGTAATTAACAAGTTAATTTTTAGTTGTTGTCCACATCATGATGCAATAGTTGTATTGTAATCATTCCCAAGTTTTTACTAAACTTCTTTTTCACATCAATAAATGTTAAATAATTATGTAATGATTTCAATGACACCTTGGAAATCCATGCCACATGATTTTTGGTAAGTCATTTTATAGTTAGAAAAAATGCCAAGCTATCCATTTAATAATAATGGCTTAATCATACATAAGTAATTTTAGAAGTCCAAATGCCACATCATAGGGTGGGACCCATTTTCCAACAACATATTAAATGTAATAAATAAAAAAAATGCCATAACATCGTGACAATGTTTTCCACATCATTTTAAGCAATCAAAATGTAATCATAAATAAGATGCATATTCAATCATTTAAAAAAATGATAGCTCAACGATCCATGTTGACTTCTTATTTTATAACATCCACACTAAAACCATAACACCATGAAATATGGTATATGAAAAATTATATATATATATATGTTCTACATTATTTTGATCCATTAATCATATGAATGGTTGGTTTATGACTTATATTTATTCCATGTAGATAATGAAGTTATAAAATATGACCTCTGTCATTGATAGAGTCATTTAGGACAACTAGTCATTTTTTCCTTGGTTGCAAATGACAAAATTTCTATTAAGGGATAACCAACAATAACTAACAATAACTTACAATATTATAGCCTGAGGTAAAATGGCTTAGAATAACCAACAATGACCTATGACAAAATAGCCAATAATCGGTTATGATAAATAATTTAAAATAGCCAAGAATAACATATTATAGAATAATCAATAATAATTTATGATAGAATAATCGAGAAGCCTATGATAAATAACATACAATAGCCTATAATAAAATAACCAACAATAACCTATGGCAAAATAACCTAAAATAACCAATAATCACCTATGATAGAATAGCCAAGTATAACCTATGGTAAAATAACCAAAAATGATGTATGGTAAAATAACCTAAAATAACCAATAATAA
>Ga0116229_10010517_pt1 | contig 13858 bp, 8 predicted proteins | sample S1TSphgellanicum_3_FD_87313 | JGI IMG/M metagenome (GOLD analysis project Ga0116229, IMG submission 87313) | Host-associated microbial communities from peat moss isolated from Minnesota, USA - S1T2_Fc - Sphagnum magellanicum MG | ecosystem: Host-associated > Plants > Peat moss > Unclassified...
ATATTATATTTTTAAAAAAAAAATTTTCATAAAAATAATTTAACTAAAATTTGAACTCTTTTATTATTTTTTGAGGTTTTTTTTTTTTTTCTTAATTTTTTTTCCCCCCCCCCAAATCTCAACCAGTTATTCTATTGAGAAAAATACTAAATACCTTGTATGCCCCACCTAGCTCTCACACCTTCTTCTTCATCTGATTTGTAAAATCCATGTGTTCAAAGAAGATCCAAGGACACTTCCTTTCCTTTTGATTAAAGTAGAAAGAACCAAAGGCTTTTGTTTTTTTTGGGTCAAAAGGAATGATGTTGTTGGAAATTCTTGTACCCACATTGTTGAGCTTTCTATGTGTATGTGTGTTCTTTGTATGAATCCATTTGGAACCCAAAAAAGTGTGGTATGATTCTTTTTTGGGCCCTTTTCTTAAGTGAAAAACAAAGAATAACCATCATGTACAATGGTACACCTTAGAAGAGATTCCAAGTCCGCATATAAAGGGAAAGAAAGAGAAATTCTTCTGAAAAAAACAAAACCCATATGAAGAAGGCTAGTATTCCTTAGAATAAAAATCCTAAATGTTATCACTTTCCATGGTGGGGGAAAAAAAAGAAAAAAAAATCCCTTTAATTATTATTGGTGACATTTTCCAATCAAGAAGTGATAGGTGTTTTTCTCAGCATTGGTCCTAAAATAATTGAATTTTTAATTTTTAAAAAAAAATTAGTAGTCAGGGAAGGAGAAAAGATTTTTCACTTCTGTTTTAGGAATTCTGATTCCTTAGGGATTGAGGGGGGGAAAATTAAAATAAAATAAAAAAATGTATCATAATATCTATAACCATAATAATAATAATGAAGAAAAAGGCCTGTTTACAGGCTGATGATTCTTTTTCAGACTTTTTCTTTGTCCTGGTATTTCTGCAGTTCTTGCAGAACATGGGAACATGGTTGGGAGGGTTTTTGTGTCTGAGCTTTCACAGGTTGGTGATCATTACTATGTAAGATAAAAATAATAAAGTGTCATATAACCCATTTGACACCAAGAAAACGCGAAACAATTTTTTTGGAATTTGTACTTTTGGCTTTTCCGTTCTCAGCTTGTTTTGTTCTAATAAAGATCAAACGACCTATGGGAAAACTCGTAAGTGCCCTCCCATTTCCTTATTTAATATGTTTGTAGCAATATGAATGGGTTTGGGAACTCAATGATGTTCAAGTAAGTGTCCTCTCCTTTTCCTTATTTGATATGCTTCTTGTGATAGGAAAGGGTTTGGGAACTTGATGATGTTCAAGTAAGTGTTCTCCCCTTTTCCTTATTCGATATGCTCCTCGTGATAAGAAAGGGTTTGGGAACTTGATGATGATGTTCCTAGTAAGTGTCCTCCTCTTTCCTTATTTGATATGCTTCTTGTGATAGGAAAGGGTTTGGGAACTTGATTTTAAGTAAGTGTCCTCCCCTTTCCCATATTTGATATGCTTCTGGCAACAGGAGAGAGGGGGTTCGGGAACTTGATTGATGTTCCCCTTGTGGTTGGCTCTCGTATGTAGTTCAATTGTGTTCTCGAACATGGGTCCTTCCATTTTGTTCCTTGTATTCCCTCTTTTTTAGGTGCTTTGGTTTTTATTCATTTTTATTATTATTATTATTATTATTTTTGGTGGGTTGGCAGGGTTTCATCATTATATAACGGTCAACTTACAGAGCATAATTTTGCCTCTTCAGACGGGCAGGCCTTTACAAAAACGTAATGCTCACAGTCGTTCTATGGGCATTACATTAGTGGCCGTGGGCATTATGTTTTTCTAAACACCCACCCTCGAAAAACACCCACCCTAGTTTTGGTGGATTGTAAAAACTCTGTATAAGTGCCCAAATCAGTGAATTTTTTTTTTTGGGTAAGAGGAATGTTTTTCCAAATTTCCTATTAAAATTTTGCCAAAATATTAGAAAAATTTCAACACCCTTTGTTTTTTTTGGGGGGGTTTCCATGGGGGCATTTTTTCATCAATTTTCTTTTTATAAATTTTGACAATTTTTTACAAAATTTTCATCAATTGATGCTAAATTTTATGTGGGATGATGGCCACCAATGCCGTGTCAGAAAAATAAAATATTAAAAATATATTATTATTATTATTATTATAAACACTGATGCCCAATGCCAATACAATAGAGATACATGAAAATCCAAGTACAAGCCAATGGCAGGTGCTATGTTTGTTGGATGTCAATCTATTGGGTACAAAGTTGTTCATCATACCAGCAGACATGATGTCAGGCAAGAAAGAGTGGAACCCAGAGAGAGATGCGCGCACACGCCCACACATGCACACACACACACATACGCACGCACATATTCACATGGTAGCGTAATGTAATGCAGTTTGTTGTTGGCCTTGCGTACCAAGGCAAGGATATTATGTTTAGATTCATTATAGAGTATATAGTAGCTTAAGGGATTTTTATAGGCCCCTAGGTAATAATAATAGCTCTATTTTTATATGAGGATTAAATTTGAAAGATGATATTTTGGCTTGTGTTGAAACTTGAGATTAGTTACAGAGTTATAATATCTTGAAGGATTTTTGGTTTCTTTTAGAGGATTTTTTTTTTGAAGATTATATTTTTTGCATGGTGAAAATATTTGAGTTTCCATAATTCTTCTTTTGCCTTAAGATACTTTTTAATGTAAATGGCAAGGCCACAGTGTGACACACCCCTTGTTAGCCAAGTTATTGGTTAACCCAAGTCGTGTTCATGTTCTAGATTCATGTGTTTGCATCCTCACAAAATAATGTTTCTTTGTGGGTGGGGGTGGGGGGGGGAGGACGAAGCTTTGTCAAATCCAATTTTGGAGATCAAGGTGGAAACACATTGTTAAGTGCACATTGTAAGGTAACACCCAAGGAGCGGGGAGCGTTGGAAGGAAGTGTTCACCTGAGGGTGGAGTTGAGGGGTGTTTACTTCCCAAACTCGGAGTGTTATTGAGCATAAAAATTGATGGGATTTTTTTTCCATGATACCCAACTAGTATCCAGTGGGTACCTGCTATGTATTGTGGAATTTTTTTATTAAAAAAAAAGATGTGATGCCCTCACAAAGTTTAATGCTTTGTAACTATACCTCCAAATACACTAAAAATTTTCTTGAAGGTTTTTATGTCATTAGAACAACCATAGGAGGATGATGATGATGTGGAATGATCTTTGTCTTGACATTTGCCTCCATTATGCCAATCTACATGATGTGGGATGATCTTCATCTTCACATTTGCCTCCATTGTGCCAACCTACATGATGTGGGATGATCTTTGTCTTCACATTTGCCTCCATTGTGCCAACCTACATGATGTGGAGTAGGTCTATTACATCATGGTGGTGGTGGTGGTGGTGGCTTCATAGATGAAGTAATAAACCTCCTCCTAGTCATGGATATTTTTCATCCTTAATGTGACAAACAAAGGGTAGATCATCTGACTTGTATGTCAGGTATCAAAAGGGGTTGCATGTTTTGGGAGTTTGCCAAAGGGGGAGGGGAGGAAAGGATCAAGTACACACCATAATAACTTAATGGTATCTGTCCCCTTTGACTAGTGGTCATCATGGACAAATATATTACGAGGTGAGGTGAGCTGAAAATGTGTGTGTCATCAAAGACCAAATGCCTCCACTACTATGTGATTGTTGGGTGTGGCCTTTTTGACCTATAATGATCGAGGAATGAATAAAACCTTACTAGAAGAGACTGGGCAGGGCTTGGCTGATTCCTGCTCCTAGCTAGCTCATGAACTCAGGCTCCTAGCCTCATCATGGGCAAGTAAGTAGAGCCTTGTCCAAGGTGAAGCCACAGGCAAGCTAGGCGCCACTGGAATTGGTTTAGAGTTTAGGGTTTCCGATATACCCTAAACCCAAACCTCACATGGGAAGGGTAATTGTTTTGAAAAGGGTAAATAAAGGATATATGTCAAAGTCATTCGACATATCCGCTAAATGATGCCTAGTCTTTTGTCCCTTTTCATCCTCATTTGGTCATCTCACCCTCACTTTATAATTATCTTTAAAGTTTCCCAAACTAGGACCCAAAGCTCCAAAGTAGGGATGAGCTATTCAAAATTTTTACCACAATTTTATTTTATTTTAAACACCTAAAGACCTTATGCCTACCTAAAGGGTCTACTTACCTCAATTAGGGACCTATCAGACTACTCACCCACCTACCTAGTGTACCTACATATACTAATTACCCACCTATCTGCCTATTTGGACTACCTACCCACTTATTATCTTATCAAGATACAAACTTACCTACCCATCTACTTAATGTACCTACCCACTTAGGCTACCTACCCAACTACCTAGTGTACCTACTTACTTACATAGGTTACATATTAAACTTCTTAGGTTACCAGCTTACATACCTTCCTAGGCTACTAAGCTACTTACCTACATACATACCTACCTAGGCCAACTATCCAACCATCTAGGTTACTAACCTACCAACTCACCTTAACTACTCGCTTACATAGGCTAGCTAACTTACCTACTTACTTGCCCATCCATGTAACCACCTACCTAGATTACCTACTCACCTAGGCTACCTTCATACTTTGATTATCCACCTAGGAAGGTCTTCACACAAGGTGGGAAACACAAACAGGGGATCAAACTAGTTTGAGTTTAAGTCTAGGAACCCTTTCTTTTCCCAATGGGAATTTTATTTATTTATACTTTTTAATTTGCTTTTAAAGTTTTCTTTTGGGTAAGAAACATCCCCTTGTGTGTGAAGTAATTTAATTATTTTTCAAATTTCCATTTTAGTAGTAAAAATTAATAATCTAAGAAAACTTGACACTAAATATAAGCAGCCTCTTTGGAAGGTTTTTTAGACTTTGAACTTTCTAACATAATGAGACCTTTACAATAATTTTTTATAAATTTTCTTTTTTTTTCTTTTTTTCTTTTTTTTGCAAAAATGGGTCCATCAAATTATAGGATTAAAAAATGTTGTCAATTATTTGTATACTTGCTCTTACAATGGTGAATTGGCATGCCGCAAGAAGCTCTTGAAGTTTCCATCATTTTTTTGTATTTTTGTGTGTTTTGTGTAATTTCCTTTGAATTTTAACATTTGAAACAAGTTATTTCCAAAATAATTTTTACATTTTCAAAAATAATTTAATTATCGATGAACCTGAAAAGGTACTACTAAGGGCATAATGTGGGCCTTGCAACAAAGCAAATGACAAATTGTCAAGAGAGGTCAAGCCACAAATTGTACATTTGCTAAGGTGGTTGGTCTCAAGCTTATCTAACATATTTTGGTAGACGGGGAAAAGTGGTGGTGGTGGTGGTGGTTGAGGTTCGGGCGGGACAAGGTATGGGTGTGAAAAATTGAAGGAAAGGAAGCCGTCAAAAGGGGCAAGAAAAAGGGCGTTGTTGTTGTTGCCACGCTAATAATTTCCAAGCCATGTTCCCTCTTTATTAGTACTCTTTACTAAAAAAGAGGGAACCGGGCAGAGAATTTTTGGGAGTGCAACTTTATTAACCTCGGTGTAGCTTGCATGAGGTTTGGGCAAAAGACAATACAACAATACAACAATAGCTAACTCCATAGTTTACGGTTAGCTATGAGGTGCATCCCCCCCCCCCCGGGCCCCTCCCATCCCCACCTTTAGGTCTAGCCAACATTGAAATTCAAATTAAGGCCCCTAAAATCACCACCCAAACTCTCAAATATATTCCCATGCATCTTCCTATTCCTATGAATTCAATTCTTGTTATTATAGGTAGTCCCCCCCCTACCCCAAAAACCATTTTTTTGGGGGCATCTTTTGTGACACCGTCAAATCAAATCAAATTGGAGGGAGGATACGAGGATACCCAAGATAGATTAGGTAGTCGAATTCACAACCCGAGGGAAAGCAAAATCATGCTCTCGGAACCAAGTTTGGGATGCGGTTTGCTATTTTTGAGTTACAGCCATGACGGGTACCAAAAAAACAATCAACCCTTACTTAAATAGGAGTGGCGGAACCTGGAATTAACTTTTGAAAGGAGGCCCAAAAAAAACAAAAAAAAAAACCCCCAACAAAACAAAACTCAAGGCATGACCTACAACTCTGAACAAAGGGAGTCTTCATTCCATGGAGAGATCAAGTCTTCAAATTTCTATAAAAATGACATCAGTTCCAAGGTAGGTATGTTTATTAATTTAGAGGTAAATATTATAAACGCTTGGCAATTAAATTATGCTCACAAAACATGTTGAAAAAATATTTTGGAAGAGAAAAAAAGGCATTTTTTGAAAATATAGTTGAATATTTTTTGCATTTATGAATGATTTTATGTATTTATTGATAATAAAAAAAATTGCCATATGTGTGTATAAATAACAATTGGTATTGACATTCCTCCCATTTATAACTTGCACTCAACGCAATCGACACATCTATCTATGAAGGAAGGTAGTTTGTTTGGTTTGTTTTGTACTTATGAGATCCACCAAACTGGGATGCTTCAGATTGAGATGCTTTAGATTGTGTTCTTGGTCTCTTTGGGAAAGCTCTCAAGAAAAAGGGGTGCATAGCTCAAAGGAGGAGGGGTTTTAACTTTAAGAAAGTTATGAGGTTTGAAAGTAGGAGAGGTCCAAAGAAAATAAGAAGGAAAAAAAAAAATGCATTCTGTAAGTTGAAAACCTTATTTTTCTTCTTGTTATTTTTTCATTAATCTTTTTCCTTTGCACTTGAAAGAAGATTTCTAGAGCTTGAGGTAATGCTCTTGAAACATTTGAAATCACCCAAAGTGAAGCACATATGATGAAGTAAGAAGATATAAGTAAGTGTTTGGTCATAGGCAGGTGATCGATGATGGGCTGGTCTACATTAAATATTACTGATCAACTTGTATTATCATTTTTGTAAGGTTCATAGAGAAATTGGTGGGTTGTGTTGGAGCTTACAAGGTATTTTAGGAATGAAGATATGTATTTAGATTGTTTTGCATAAACATTTATATTGAGTTTGTTCTAGTTTATAAAGTCAAATGCTATATCAAGTACATATATTAATATGAAAAGTTCACAAGATGAACTATTTGTTTGATAAAAAGACATTTGCATATGTGTGCATTAAAAGTTTGACATTTATTAAATTTGTTAGTAATTGTATGGTGTCTTGAATGTTCAAATTTTTTTGATGTCACACTCCAAATGGGAATAAGCCACAATGGGATTTAGCTAAATTTGGCTACAAGACAAATAGAGAAATACAAAAATTAGCAATCTTGTTATATTTTTGTGACTTGGTAGAACCTCTATCTAAAGTTGGCAATTTTCTAGAAAAAATAATTAAAAATCCACCAATATTTACTTCTTCTTTTTTTGGCAATTTCATAAATTTCTTCCTAGAAATTTGGGAAAAAACTGAATTTTTTTCAATAAAAAACCTTTGACTATGCTAGTGAAAACATGATTTTTATTAAAATCCAGTGATTGTTGTTTATGAAAATGTGAAAATACAATTTTGTATGTATCTATTTGTCATTCTTATGATTGTGCATGTGTGTTGTTGGTATCTCAATTATTGTAATTTTTCAACATATTATATTTACGTTCTAGTTGTCATATTTAATTTTTTTCAAATTTTTGAGGTAAACGGGTTAACAATCATCCACAATAGGATTCAGCCAAATTTGGCTACATGTGAAAGAGGAAAGTCAATTTTAAGAATTATGCTATATTTTTTCTAGAACCAATTGTCTAAATATGGCAAATTCCAATTTTTTCCCTCACAATGTGGCAACTTTGGGCCATTTTTTCCCCTTAAAACAATCTTATAAATGTTGCATTAACTCAATTTTCTGATTTTGAGACGCAAAAGTTTCCCCCAAAAAAACCATTGTTGTCATATGTTGGTCACATTACAAGAAAATATGGTTTTTTTCACACAAAAAACTTGATTAACGGCACATGTGTGGATAAACTTGGTGGTTTCATCCATTACAATGCACAATATGTGATGTTTATTGTGACATATATTATATTAAAATGGGAATTTGACATTAAGTAATGCCACATATTTGACATTATAATTATAATATCAAATTATTTAACCATCCATTCGGATGGAAAAGGCCATTTCCATTAACTTTAGTTTATTGTAGGTCTTTGTGCCAAAAGTCAATCACATCATCATTTAAGTCGTACTCTAAATGAATCATTTGATTCTTTCTTACGTTAGGCATGTTATCATTAATTTTGTTCATTTTATGGAAGAAATCATTGGTTGTTGTGATGTTGTATGTTAAAAGTTGAATCATGTGTTGTCAATTCTAAATGTCTTTTCTTGAATTTTGTTTTGTGTATGTATTGTATACTAATATTTCATAAATTTACAAGTCCATTGAATGGATGTACACATGATGATGATGATGTCTTGTATATATGTTGTGCATGTATGTTGAGTGATACACTTTAGGTGGTTACTAGTTAGAATAGGTTTATGATCAAGTGGTCAAATGTTTATGTCCTTGAATTTGAAAATCAATGAGAAATATATTTTTTAAGGCAAGTGACAATTGATTTCTATTGATGTTGAAGTTTTTTTCATGTATTTGATTTTTTGTTTAAAATGAAAATATTGGAGATTCCTTGATATGAGTATTATTGGTATGGCATTTTTAGTATCCCTTCGAGAGTTATCTTTTGTAATGTGACATGCTTTTACATGACTTCATTAAAAATGAACTAAAACACTAATAGGTGGGTGTATTAAACATCATGTATCCAATGGGAATTTGTGAATGAAATGTTTAGAAACAACCAGTGGTCTTGTTGACAATTTAGCAATCAAGATTTTCTATCCTTTGTAGCTATTTCAAAATGAAATTGTTAAATTTTATTTTATTTGTTGGCATTGTCCACTTTATAAAGTATTGAATTTCATTACCTACCCAACCTTTTAATATATGTATCCATGGCTGTGACATTGTAGCATTTTTGTTTTAATATTTTTGTTTAATTTGAAAAAAAATTCCCATAAACATTATGAACTTATCAAATTTCAAATGGCAAGATGTTAAATTTTATTTTTAGTAATTCTAAATACATTGTTCTATAGATGAAATTCATAATTTTAATGAGATATGGGAGCCAACAACGTTGGGAAGGGGGGGGTGAAAGGGTGTGATCACAAGGGCCCTTGAAGGGGTGCAATCATAGCAGCCTTAACGGGGTGTGATTGAATAGATGATTGAAGTTTTCAAGTCATCTATTCAATTTGTTTAAGTTGTGACCATCCTAATGTGATCTTGGTCTAGATATTTAATAAACATGTTTTAAATAAAATATTTTTTATTATAATTAATCTATAATTTTTATTTTTATTTTAATGATTTTGGTCTAATTTCGAACTAATTTCAACTCAATTTTGTATACATTTGATTGAAATGTTTATGTCATCTATTTCATATGTCTAGGCCACATCTAATCCAAATGTCCATTCTAGTTGGTTTTTCACCAAATTTGAAATGAATATTTTAATGAGAATAAGTTTCAAGGCTGGGTCAATCCCATATTCACATCTTTCATTTAATTCCATCCGTAGCCCTCCTCACATATGTGGGTTTGATTACTAAACGTGTTACAACTAACCATAAAAAGTTCATCAATTCTCGTGAATTCTATGGATGTCTATTATTGAATTTGATTTAATTCCAATGGCATATTTGTCAATGGACAAGTCTAGTTATTAATGCATAATGGTCCACCTAATAATTATGTTGCATTTGTGGTGTATGGTGCAACTTTATTCATTTTTTATTTTCATAAAAATTCTTGGACAACCTTTACAATTTGTGATCCGTTTGTATTTACAATACCTCCTACATATTTTAATTACTTGTTAGTGGAATTCACTTGGCCATGACTCCTATCCATAAAAAGTTTGACAAAGGGGCCAAATGACCTTAGATCATTAGAAAATAATAATAATCTTTCGTAACTTAGTCATTTTGTAACTACATTGGCCATGTTTGTGATTACAAGATTGCTATCACATATTTTTCAAGTTATATAATTGTTTGTGCAACTAATAATGTATGTGGATTAGTATTACTAGAAGAAATTCTTAACTCTATGATTTCATATATGATTGATTTTGTAATCATACCAAACATTATATGATTAAAAGCCTTTAGTTGTAACGGATGAGTAGTAAAGGACAATGATTATATGATGTTTAATGTGGCACTTTTCATCCTATAGTCATTAAGGACAAATCATAAAGGACAAGCCACATATGATGAGTTGAAGTGTCATATAAGGGATGATTAAAATATTATTGACAGACACTAAACCATTTGATTATTCAAATTTATACATAGATTTTTTTAAAAATTAGATTATTATTTTTAAAATAAAATTTAATAGGTATGTAAATAGGTGGGTAGATAGGTAGGTAATAGGTTTAAGTAGGTTGAAAAGGGTAGGTAGGTAGGTAGTAGTTTAACCTACTTAACCTTACTTATGTAACCTATGTAACCAACATATGTAACTACCTTAATCTAGCCTACTTATTTTAGCCCATTAGGTATGCACATAGGTTGCAAGTATTAGGAATTGGACCTTTCATCTTCACAATGATAAACCAAGTCATTACTAATGGACTACAACATCAAAAAGGTGTCCAATTTTGATCAAGTTTTTTATTTCACATGTTCATTTCATATCACTACAAGACTATGAAATAGATAACAAATGATAGGATGATAGGTAGGAGGTGGGTAGGTTATAGGAAATAAAAAATAAAAGGTAGGTGGGTAAATAGGTAGCTTGACAAGATAGGTAGGTGGGTGCATGGGAGGGTAGGTAGGTAGGTAAGTAAGTAGGTAGGTTGGTGGTAAATAGGTGGGTAGGTAAATAGGTAGGTTGGTGGATAGGTAAGTGGGTACGTAAATAGGTGGGTGGGTGGGTAGGTAAGTAGTTAAATAAGTGGATAGGTAGGTAGGTGGGTGGGTAGGTAAGTAAATAAATAGGTTGGTGGTTAGGTAAGTGGGTGAGTAAATAGGTAAGTACATAGGTAGGTGTGGCGGGGGGGGTGTTTATGTTCATATCAAATGACTTCTAATCAATTTTTAATCATTGTAATGACAATTGGATGTCCATGTCATTTTATTATTAATCATGGATGTCATATAAATGAAATAAAAATGATGAAAACTCACATCCCCCATTTTGTTACCACCTCATTATCTATTAATCACATGCCCCTATATGCTTATTACTTTTTACACATAGGATTCAAAATAATAATTTGTAATTAAAGTCATACATATAGTCATTTAAGACTTGTAGTCATAGATTTCTTGGTTGCAAAGGAAAAAACTTCTTCTAGTTATATGCCTATGCTAAGTATACTAGAGTAATCTGGGTAACATTAGGTAGCCTAGGCTGGTAACATACATGTAGTTTGAGTTATTATATCTTAATAGACTAGCTAAGAAAGTATATTTATTAGTTAATATGTTCAACTACCTACTTACCTATGTAAGTCATGTTAAAATTAAACATGTTCATTACAATATTTTGTTCATAGCTTTCAAGGTGGTGGTGCAATGGTTAAGGCCTTGACTCCTCAATGTGAAGGTGAAGGTTCAAGTTCTCATAATTACAACCTAACCTACCTAAGCTAAGTCTAATTCATCTAGGTTATGGTAGAACTATAACCTATATTATCTAATTATATATATTGCCACATGTTCCCAAATAATTTGATGTAAATCTAAACATGTGAATTTAAAAATCAATGGTAACAATTTTTGTTATAAATCACATAACATACTATAATAAGGAGGAGGGTGATGATTCTTTTCAAGTCCAAACCATGGTGATCTTGTCAATGTGAATTGTTCATGGCTCATTTGTGCACCAATTTGGTTTCAATTTGCAATACCAACTTTTCTTTTTGTTTATGCAAATTTAATTTTGAACTCATCACATTGACTTTTTCCAAGTGCCATCATGAAAATTTTGCACAACCTTTTTACCCCAACATGTGGAGTGAAAGAATTAAACATTCTCATAATGCCATGTATCAAAAAGTTTGTCTCAATACCTTGTGACAAGCTTTTGGGGATGTATCAACTAGTTTCAACATTTTTGGATTATTTTTGAGTTTTCATCATTGTTGAGTTTTTTGTTATTTTGGCAACACATGCACTATTACTTGTGTAACATGATAGGTATGACATTTTTAATCATTCATATTTGAATTTGTATTGTGTGATGTTATATATGTTACACTGCAATTTCTTGAATGTCTTCTTGGATTATGTTTTTGAATTTTTCAACATTTAAATAAGGTGCATTATTGAGTTTTTGTTTTCATTTTTGTTGGATTCATCTTGGACCGAAGCCACAAATAATATGTCTACATCTTTAGATTCCTTGCATTCATGTAAAATGTTTGTTGAATGGAAAAATTTTATTAACAATTTTTGAGCAGTTACAAAAAAAACTCCAAAAAATAGCTACCAAAAGTAATTACAAAACTACTAACAATAGTTACCACATGTTACAAGTTATTAATGATTTGAAAGGTTTAATCAATTTCAATTGAAAATTTTAATATGGTCTTGAAAAGCTTTTTCCAAAGGTTGTAAAAATAGAACCTTAAAACACTTGATTTGGACTCTATTTGAGGAAGTCATGAATATTTGAATTTTCACACTAAAATACATTATTAGTCAACACCAACTTGATAAGATCTACCATTTTGGTAGGGGTACTAACGTTGTGATTGGTTGGTAGCATTAGTTTGGTAGGCACCAAAAATAGAGTGTAAAATTATTAGTTGCCCCTTGAAGAGGTCATGCTAACCCTTCACATGGTATAATGTTTCCACCATTTTAGGGAATCTTTTTTTTAATATGGAAAAGGCATAGAAATTAGCAATATTTTCCAATTGTTTATGTTTGATCCATTTTGAATACAACCATTTTTATTGTTATTATTTCATCTTTGTGTGAATTGAAAACATTTTTGTATTTATAATTGTTTAAGAACATTGGCAAGATATCAACAAATAGAGCAAGTGATTTGTGCAACTTTCATTTGATTCAATAGATTATTAAAGTTTATTCCAATAGAGTTATAAAAAATAATTTCCATAGGTATTTTTAAGGTTTGAAACTTGTGTTGAAGGTTATTTCATTGACTTTATAATTAAATGCAATCTATGGAAACTTTGAAAATGTGTTGTGCAATGAAATTGAGATTCACTACGAAAAAAAAATGTTTTGCGACTAGGTTTGCAACTCAATTTTTGAGTTGCAATGACCATTTGCAATTCATTGTATTTCTACACCCATGACTGCTATCAGACAAGTTGCATGAGTTACAAAAGATGTAACTCACTATCTTATATATTAAAGCAATAGTGGTGTCTGTCTATTTGTCTGTCCGGGCAGTGCCTAGAAAATTCTTCTAGTCATAACTTCCCCAGATGTAACTAATTCCAGAGAAAAAAAAAAATCAGGGGCAGTCTGATTTTTTGAAGAGCTTCCCCAGATGTAACTTCCCTAGATGTAACTGACTCCAGATAAAAAAGAAATCAGGGGCAGTCTGATTTTGTGAGGCAAAAGATTTGGTAGACTAGAAAAAAAATATTTAGGCCTTGGACAGCCCATAATTTTTTTTTTTTCTTTTTTTGTATTGACCAAGACTACCTTTTTTTTCTTTTAACTACTGTCCGACCTGATTAAGGGGACAGATGAAATGTCCGTCCGGCTTGATGACGGGACGGATTTAGGGGAAGACCAGAAAAAAAATATTTAGGCCTTGGACAGCCCAGAATCATTTTTATTTA
>Ga0116229_10010518_pt1 | contig 13857 bp, 13 predicted proteins | sample S1TSphgellanicum_3_FD_87313 | JGI IMG/M metagenome (GOLD analysis project Ga0116229, IMG submission 87313) | Host-associated microbial communities from peat moss isolated from Minnesota, USA - S1T2_Fc - Sphagnum magellanicum MG | ecosystem: Host-associated > Plants > Peat moss > Unclassified...
AAGAAGGCAGCTATGCTGGAGGCAGCTATGCTGCTATGATGAATTCACGCATGGGATTTAGACCCAAGAGTGAATTCGGGCCACTCAATATTCTATTGAGTCGGGGACTCAGACCCTTGCACAGGAGTGGTCGCTCTTATGGTTCGGGCAACCCTTGAAGGAACTTATTCATAAGTGCCCTCTGCCCTCAGCATAGCTGCCTTTCTGGTTCAAGCAGGGAAAACAAAATTTTTGCTCTTATTTAATTCTGGGTTCAACCCCCCACGAATCAGTCTTAATTTTTGAATTTTGAATTTTGAATTGTTTTGGCTGGCTTTCTGGGTTTAACCCAAAAATAGTCACGTGCTTATCCAATTTCTGATATCGAGCAACTACCTGAGAAATTGCAGTGACAGCAGCGTGATCCCACACATGAGCTTGATGAAAGTCAATCACAACTGTTTCTGGGTCTTCAATATAGTTAAAGAATTCCACAAAGTTGGCGATGGAACCAAAGAAAAGTTGTCCCGATATTGTATATTGTTTTGAGCCGTCCGGATCGAAGGATTTTACTGCTTTGATTTGGGCTACTTTCCAACTAAATATTAAACTACTCAGAATCACGCCACTCAAAACCCCTTTAGCTAGGTCATTAGTCCAGAGGGCGATCGCCACCGTGAAAGGCATGACAATGGCATCATTTAAGGGCATATTGCGTAACTGGTTTAATGATTTCCAATCAAATGTTTCAAAAGACACCATAATCATTACGCCGACCAATGCTGCCATTGGTATCTGCTTAACTGTATCTCTAAAAACAAAGATCAGAATGAGCAAAAAAGCACCCGAAACAAAGGTGGATAGACGACCTTTTCCTCCAGATCTTGTATTAATAATCGATTGCCCAACCATGCCACAACCAGCCATACCACCAAAAAAACCTGTGACAATATTGGCAATACCTTGACCTTTAACTTCCTGATTTTTAGAACTCTTGGTTTCTGTTAACTCATTGAGCAGATCTGCCGTTAACAAGGATTCTAAAAGACCGACTATCGCCAAGGTTAATGAGTAAGGCAGGATAGTTAAAAAGTTTTCTACCTGAAAGTCTATGTGTGGCAGGTGGAAGGATGGAAGCGCACCCGTAATATTTCCAATATCTCCTACTCTACGTAAATGAAAATTTGTATTCATTGCTATGATAGTCATAATAACAATGGCAACCAGGGGTGATGGTACACTCTTGGTAAAGCGAGGTAGGAGATAGACAATCGCTAATGTAGCTACCACCATGAAGTACATTGGTAAGGATTGTCCAGCAAATTGTCTCACCTGAGCTAGAAAAATTAAGATGCCCAGGGCGTTAATAAAACCCGAAACAACGGACTGGGGAATGAAGCTAAAAAATCTGTCCCCTTTAAATACTCCTATAAGGAATTGAATGATTCCCGTCAGGATTGTGGCGGCAAATAAATACTCCACCCCGTGTTTTTCTACTAATGAGGTCATCAGTAAAGCCATAGAACCAGTGGCGGCGGAAATCATTCCTGGTCTTCCACCAACTAGGGAAATCACCACTGCTATGCAAAAGGAAGTATATAGCGCTACCATTGGCTCCACTTTAGCTATTGCGGCAAAAGCCAAAGATTCAGGAATCAGAGCTAATGCCACGGTTATGCCTGCTAAAGTATCACTTCTAGCATTAGAAAAATCTATGCCTTTAAAACTTTCTGAATTCAGTTTTTTTCTGACTCTAATATTTATGCTTTTAGCTTTAGCTTTAATAAAAAGCACTAATACCCCCATTTCAATTAGAGTTAATTTCAGGATTTTACCAATCTCCAGTATTAAATAGCAGGCGTTATAACATTGACGTCGGAATTGCCTCTCCTGGGTCTGAATATGTCCAAGCTGCATTTCTGGCTGTGGCAGTCCCACTTGAAATTGAAAAGTCCTGCATCTGCTATCATCCCCTCAATAACATGTGCAATGAGTTGCAGTTGCTGCACATCGCGATCACTAAACTGGTGGGACTGGAACGTGCCGACGTGCAAGACTCCAATCATGCTTTGATAGACGGGTAGAGGGATACCGACGAGCGATCGCAAACCCTTATGGCGCAGGATTGGACTTACGATCTCTATTTCAGACAGGTTACTCACTATCATTGGTTCTATGCTTGCAGCGATGCGACCAGCAAAACCTTGTCCAATTGGGATACGTATCTGTTGTACAATCTCCTCCTCTAATCCTAGCGTGGCATACACTGCCAGATTTTGCTGATCCTTAATAGGTAGTAGAAGCGTAACTGTATCTACGGACATGTACTCTCGCAGCCACTCAAGTAGCTTTTTAACGGAGGTCGCAAACTGAATTTCCGATCCTAGTCGCGCCCCGCCGATAGACACATTCTGGTTTTTATCGGACTGTGGAAAAATAGTTTTGTCTACCCTTGGCGATTTTAGGTTTAACGAGAAGTGGGACATGAAGGGTCGCTCAAAGACTATGTGGAATAAGTAAGCAACCAGTAGTGCTGATGGCACAGCGATGAGGAACCATTTGACAGCCATCATTGTAGGAGATAACTGGAAGCTGAGTAAAAGTTGGTGTACGAGCCACACCACGGGAGCATGGGTGATATAAAGGCTGTAGGAAAATGTTCCCAGTGCCACTAACCATGGTGATTCCAATAGCTGTAGAACTGGGGGGAGTGCCTTGCCGTTAATTACAAAGTTGGTGCAGTAAATGAGAAAACAAGCCGTCCCAAGGGCAACACAGTAATGGACAATCCATTCCTCCAATCCTAGAAGCAACCCAAATCGTAGCCACTCACTTAAGAAAGCAAGGAAAGCAAAGATAATGGCTAGCACACCCCATGGTAATGAATCGTTGAGCCGCTTCAAAGATGGCTTGTGCGAAAAACCAATATCTGCGGCTGCCATTCCCAAGGCAAAAAGACCCACAAACCAGGGACAGGCATGAAAGGCGACTTCAGCACCCATGAGATATTTAAGTGTCAGTCCCAGCAGAATGGCGATCGCGACCGTAGGCAATAAGCCTAAACACCGCCAGATCGGTATTAACAAGATTGCAAACACAAAGTAGATTTGCCATTCTACGGCAATAGTCCACGTTGGACCGTGAATCTTATTACTGTGTACGCCAAAATTTTGAATCAGTAGTAGATAAACAAGTACATCATTCAAGGAGAAATCAGGAGAAAATAAGCCATTGAGAGTTTTTAAACTGACATCAGACCAGCCGAAAGCACCAAAGCGTTCTAGCCACAGTATTGATATACCTAACAACATGCACAACAGCAGAGCAGCATAATACGTTGGGAGAATCCGTCGAACTCGTCGCTTAAAGAAACCTAGCAACCCTCCTGAAAAAGACCCTTTACCAGAGCGAACTACTGGAAGCATGAGACAGTAGCCGGAAAGAACGATAAAAATGACGACGGCAAAAATTCCATACCTCAAAAACTTTGTCACAGGCAGCCATAGCAGGGCGGGTTGTAAAGCAAGGTTAGGATCCCAACTGTGAACCAGTACCACATAGAGAGATGCCAAACCACGTATGCCATCTAAGTAAGCCAGGCGGAGTTTGTGGTTACTTGGTTTTTCTTGATGAGTCGTTGAAGGTTCTCTTACTTGATTCATTTCTATTTGGTAATTTGTCAGCAAATTCACTTAAGTTCAATGCATGATAATTGTGGGTTGCTACATCTAGACAAACCTTCAATAGTTATGCGGTTGCTTCTTTTATGTCACTAATGGCTATTCAGATTACCGATATTTTATTGATGATCCCGACCAGATTAAAAAGGAAACTTACGTAACACGAGTAGAAGGGAAAAATAGCAGGCTGAGACATTACTTAGCAAGACTGCATAGGTTAGAGTCAATGCTGGGATTATCAATCAAATCGCTAGTGCATTGCCTTAAGTATAGATCTGTCCCTGCGCCGAACTAAATCATTCGTGTTTTGTGTAACGCTAGATTTCTAAACAGGTATAACTAGTACAGCGTCTCTACGAGACGCTGCTTGTCACGCTTGCGCGTCTCGAACGTGAGTGCGTCTCCCCGAGTGAGAAAGTGTACGTGGAATTCAGAATCAAAAAAGCTTATGCTGTAAGCTTTCCGATGATTTTGAATGGTTACTTTATTTCCGTTGTAGTGTACTAATTAAGGTGGAATGTACTAGTTAAGGTGGAGTGTCACCCACTTCGGACATCACGTTAAAGTCTACCATTGGTGCAAATAAGCAAGGGCAACCGCGTCTTCCATGACGGTTTTCTTGCGTCCAGTTTCTGTAGGTTGCTGCTGCTAGCACGATTAAAAAAAGCTGACAGAGTTTAACGATATGTAAATAAATGTACTTAACAAGCTAACGATTAGTGTAAAGTTAATATGAACTTTTTGTAAGGATTGAGCAACCAGAGAGAGACTGGATTGAAAACCACCGAAGTCAGCCAGTAGGGTTGTGTTGCGAAAATTGCTTAAAGACAAAAGCAGTACCAGCGGGTACGCCATAGGCACTCTGAGCGACAACTGTTTGTCCGGCTTAAAGCCCGCTTAATATTTCCACACTGATAAAGCTCCACTAAATGGGATAACCGTCTGTAACGTAGAAAAAGACAGCGCCAACATTTTATTATCAACCATAAATATCTAAAAGTTTCTGAACATAAGAAATGAGCACAAATCTAGATTGTAAAGATTTTATCAAGAATTGTTAAAGTTTATGTAAAAAGGTTCAAAATTTGTTGCATGCTGTACTGGTTCAAGTGTTAAGCTTTATCACGTAATGGACAAATGAAGCTACTTGCATAAATTTGTTTCATTGCCGAAAAGCTAAGTGTGCATACAAATGCACTAGTAACTCATAGTCGTCTACGCTTCTGTTGCCTAAGCTGAACAAGCGAGGGTAAGGTAAATGATGAATTGTTTATTAGAGTCTATTTGCGTTCTCAATCACAAATTGAAGTTTCTGCAATTAGTCTTAAGTAAAAGCAGTTGCGAAGTAGTGAGGTTGTGCAGAAAAGAGTAAAGCTGCACAATTTAAACTCAGAGGTTATTTATCATGTTTGGAACAGATTTTCTCAGATCAATCCTCGTAGCTCACATCCAGCAACCACTGCTAAAAGGTACTCTTTTTGTGGCATATGACCTTGTGATTCAAAGAGTCCCGGCTGTAAGAATTCCTGGTGGTTTGACTCCACCTTAGGCTGAGCTATGTAATTTGCTCTCTTGATAGATATCAGAGGCTTGGTCGCTTTATGGATTCAAGCTGGCTGGAGAGAGTTGAGATAACAAGATTTAGCTTAAGAGTAGGGAGAGTAAACGCCCAGCTAAATAATGGCTTGGAAGGCTACTTTACCCCCAGTAGCACCAACCCTAAATATCAACCCTATTTTGTGCCATGTCACCAAAACATAGTATTTACGGTAACACTGACATGACTAGGTTTTAGTTTGCTAAAAGCAAGATCTGCAACAACAGCCTGTTCTCTTCATTAGTTGAGATTTCAGGTACTCAGGAGTTGCGACTTTGTGCGAGAAATCTAATTTCTGCAATCAGAAGGTTGGCTTGCACATTCAGTCTTTGTGCCCGATTGATAGCTTCTTCGCGAGAGTGACTAACACTATTTGAGTAAGAAACTACAAATTTTGGCGGCATCGGCCATTGCTAGACACGACGCTACACAAAGACCTATTTGTCTAACTTTCATTTTTAGCCTCATGAGTCAACTTACATAAGCTTCTACTACGTACGCTGACAAAACGAGTAACACCAGCATCCGCTTAGCATACTTGGATGGGATACGTGGTTTGGCTAGGGCACCAATTTCTGCTAAGCCAACATTTGTCTCCAACAATGATGGCTGTCAAATGGTTCCTCTTTGCTGTGCCATTGTCACTACTAGTTGCTTACATATTCCATCTCATCTTTGAGCGACCCTTTATGTCTGATATCAAATCCGTTTTGAAGCGAGAATGGTTTTCTAACATTCGAGCAGATATCCTCGCTGGTGCTGTGGTAGCGTTAGCACTGATTCCGGAGGCGATCGCATTTTCTATTATTGCAGGAGTGGATCCGAAAGTTGGACTGTATGCCTCGTTCTGTATTGCAGTGGTTACAGCTTTTACGGGAGGACGCCTTGGCTTAATTTCGGCTGCTACCGGAGCTATGGCACACAGTTTTCATGACGCTACTCACTCATAACTTGGCAATTGGAGTGGTCATTGGTATAGCACTTAGTACAATTTTGTTTTCGCGCAAAATTGCCCAACTTGTCTTTGTAGATACAATTCTTAGTCCTGATCAACAAGAGCGTATTTACAGCGTTGCCGGTCAACTTTTCTTTGTGTCAGTGGACGAATTTTTGGCTGCCTTTAATTTTAAAGAAGAATTGCAACACGTGAAGATTAACCTGACCCATGCCCACATTTGGGATCAAGCAGCGGTTGCAGCCATTGATAAAGTGGTGCTTAAATTTCAAAGAAATAGTACAGAGGTTGAGCTAGTGGGACTGAATGAAGCAAGTGCTAGATTATTGGAAAAGCTTGCTAATCATAATAAGCTAGGGGCATTAGAGAGTCTTGAAATGCACTAGATATGTTGGAGTAAATCTGGTTCTGACGAATTTGGTAGAAATATTTTGGCTCTACCAAATAGACACGAGTTTAGAGTGGCAATTTAATGCTGAATAACAATTTTGGTTTATCTCTCAAATATCACGCTGAGGTTAATTAAATGAATCAACCTTCAACAGAAATAAAGACGAGTAAAATACATCTTTCTTACTTGGATGGACTACGTGGCTTTTCATCTCTATTTGTGCTTTTATTTCATCTGATTCAACATCAAGAAGGAAATTTGCCTGTATGGATAACCTTGCCACATAAATTACTGAGATATGGTTTCTTAGGTGTGCCAGTTTTTATAGTACTATCTGGTTATTGTTTGATGCTGCCAGTAGTTCGCTCTCAAAAAGGTTATATTACAGGCACTTTGTTAAATTACTTCAAGCGGCGATCGCGACGAATAATTCCAACATACTATGCAGCTGTTATTTTTTGTTTACTACTAGCTCTAATAATATACGGATTGGAGAAATTTACTAATTTTCAATGGCATGAGCTTCCTTGGGACTGGTTTTCACCTAAATTCTCTTTAATTGATGTAATTTTACACTTTCTCCTTATCCATAATTTGGCTTTAAGACCACAAGCTTTTAGTATTAACATTCCATTTTGGAGTGTGGCTGTAGAGTGGGAAATTTATTTTCTATTTCCACTACTGCTGCTACCTTTATGGCGATTTTGGGGTTGGTGGTTGGTGCTTAGCATTGCTTTTTTAATTGGACTTGCTCCAATTTATTTGTTCAATGGTGTAATGAAGCATAGTAGTTTTATTTTTTTAGTCTCATTTGCTTTAGGTATGCTAGCAGCAGATATAGGCTTTTCACGCAAGCCACATTTGCTATGGATGAAAAGGTCTTATCCGTGGGCTTTACTTACTGCGATTTTTACTGCTCTTTGTTTATTAGCAGAGTGGCAACAATTAAAAATAGATGCATGGGTTTGCTTGATTTTTGCAAGCACGGCAACTTCTTGTCTCATGATCTACTGCACTAACTTGGTCAGTGAGGGTAAAAGATTGCCAATAATGCTCAAGTTATTTGAATCACCCATCCTGCTGAACTTAGGTGCATTTTCCTACAGTTTATATCTAACTCACGGACCAGTAACTACGCTTGTACGTCACTTTCTACTAAACCTACAATTGACTCCAATTATGTTTGCAGTATCAATATATTTGGTGAGTGGAGGAGTAGCATTGATGTTTGCCTATTTATTTTACATAATCTTTGAAAAGCCATTTTCATCTATATCCCGATGAAACGCGATGAGATGTGTTCAGACTCATTATTAATGATCAAATAAATGTTGCCTTAAACTGTCGTATACTACAAGACTCTACAACCACATTTTTAGATTCCCACTAAACTTGCAGACTGTAAATTATGAAATTATTGACGAGAATTTGTACAAGTTACAGACAGTGGAACTACATCAGAGAATGGATGAATAATGAACAGATTTTTAATGATATAACTGATTGGATAATCTTAAATGATTGTCCTTCTGATCCAATCCCTGAAGATTTAAAAAATGTGATCAATAATAGAAAAATAAAATTTCATGAATTTGAATTTAACGTGGGTAGATGTGCAGCCAGGAATTTTGGTGTTAACATATCACAAACAAAATATGTCGAACACATTGATGGAGATGATTTGCCCCTTTACATAGACCCCACCTTCCTGGAAGAAAGGTCTGAAGACTTAATTCTGTTCAAAATACCTCACCACCAAATAGATGAATCAGGTTGCATAGTACCAGTAATGGACAAAGACAATAATTTATTCTGTGAAGGCAATGAACCATCTCAATTCTTTGGTTCGCTATTTACAGATTGGGGAAATGTGGCTGTGCGTCCAGCAGGAACACTTTGGAAAAAAAGTGCCTTTTTATCCTTAGGAGGATATGATGAGCGTTTTGTAGGAGCTGAAGATGCTCATTTAGTATGGAAAGCTTACTTAAAAAAATTAAGCTGCAGTTGGGCAGATATTGCCAAACAATCCTACTTGGCAGAAAATGTGTATAAGCAGGAAGCAGAATATTTTCCTCAAGGTTTTCTCAAATTTTGGTATCTTGTTAAAGAGACTTGCCCCACATCTTTAAGGGATGAAGTTCAAAAGACAATTAAGTTGGCACATCGTCAACTATTGTGGTCATGTAAAGCTGATATGAATAGGCGAAGTCCAGAAAATATCAGATTTAGATTCAAAGAATCTGTCAAATGGGTTTTGCTAGTACCGTGTGGCGTAAATACACATACCATTTTTAAGCCTAGCCAGCAATCAATTTTTCGTAGCATTTAATGGTCTGCTTATTTCCGCCGTGTTGTACTAGGGAAATAGTTGGAGATAATGGAGAAAATGGTAGTCACCTCAATGACCCTCACGCCAACGAATTTCTTCAAGTGTGGCCTCTACAAATCGTGTTCTACAATAGACAAGGGGAGCGAGGTTTCTCGCACAGTGTGGCTTCTGACATCGCCTGAAGATAACACTGATTATCCCTCAGCGATCGCCTGAATGTGGGAGAGCGCGAGTTGCCGTAGGGGGGCATCGGTCACGTTTTTTTGGTGAGATTGCAACTGATTTGTAAAGGATAATTGATATTTGTTGTCAAAACGACTGATTTAGCTAGAAACTAAGGGTAATATCCACGCAATTATTCATTCTTATGAATACCCTTTCTAGCATTGAATTCAAGCGACCGATTTGGCAAGCTATTGCTATGTTGACTTTAGGCTTCTGGCTCAGTGCTAGCCTAATTTTGGACTGGGTAGTTATGCCTAGCCTCTATATTTCTGGTATGATGAGTCAAGATAGTTTTGCTACAGCAGGCTATGTCATTTTTTGGAATTTTAATCGCATCGAATTAGTCGCTGCTGGCTTAGTGTTAACTTCTGTGTTGGCTCTTTTGCACACCCAATATAACTGGCGTCGTGTTGGTCTTATTCTACCCGTGCTACTACTGGCGGTGTCTCTAGCTGATACCTATATGTTGACCCCACAAATGTCTGCTATTGGACTGCATCTCAACCTATTTCAGGCAACCACTGAGATTCCGGCAAATATGAATCTATTGCATGGTGGTTACTGGTTGTTGGAATCAGTCAAACTAGTTGCAGGTGGCACACTTTTTAGCTGGTACTGGCGACGGGCTTAGTTCTGAAAATCCATTGCTGGCAACCTGATCTCGTTACTAGGCTGAGCCTAGTAACGAATTTTTTTTGCTCTGTGTCCAGTTTTGTGCCCTAAATACTTGTTTCTTCTGCGTGTACAAGTGGGAATACTAACAGAAAGTCCTTGTAAGACGTTCTAAATGAAAGCTCTAAGTATTTTAGCAACAGTATTTTTATTCACCAGCGCTGTACCTGCTTTTGCTGATGCCAGCAACTACCAGCAATGGAGGTGGGACACGAAGGATATCAAAATATCTGACATTAGATTTAACCCTGAATTTTTAAATCTCTCAGTACCTACAGAAGATTCAAAAGGCAGCAAATTTGAATTGACTATGCAGTGCGGGAATAATCCAAATTTTTACTACAAGCAATTACCATTACAAAGTACAGTTGAAACAACGAGAACCGACGAAGACTTGGTAGCGAAGCTTTGTAGTCAAGCTTTTGAGATCAGAGATGTGTACATCCGTCAGTTACTGACGACAGAAACCTGTAAACGGATCAATTGGCAATACGGTATCAGCAGCATCCCCGTTGCTATATATGGCGAACTTGCCAGAAAAAAAGACATCAACCGGAATGAATTTGCTTGTGATTTGTGATCGGCTTTTGAAGCCTAAACTTTTTTGACACTCCCACGGCTGAAATAGGCACAGCAAGGCTCGTCTATAACAGATCCGCCGTGGGATTCTTAGCTCAAATCAACCTCAAAAGTTTGTCCTCCCACTGTTACTTGATCGCCCGATACTAATTTCCGTCCTCGTCGGGTTTCAAGCATACCATTAACTTTTACATCACCGCCTTGAATCATCAGCTTGGCTTGCCCACCAGTCACTGATATACCTACTAACTTCAAAAACTGGTCGAGTTTAATCGTGTTGCCGCTTGTCTTCATCTTGGAACTTTTTTAGGTTTACCCCTTTTGATAGTGTATTCTTCCCGACAGACGAGTTTAGGCCGAGGTTATATTCACTTTCACTTGGCAAGGGTTATAGATGGCAAACTTACAGCAATTTTCACCTAAATGAACCTGTTGCGGAATATGTCAATTGAACAAAAAAGCCCCTAGATGTTTCACCTAGGGGCTTTCTGCTATTAGCTATTGCACGCCTTCGCCTCCCATTGTATTTTGTACTCAAAATCAGTGGTGAGATATAAGGCGCGGCAATGGGTTAAAGTTGAGCAATGTTTTGGATCAAGGGTTGACACCTGATTTGGGTTGAAAACCTGGGCCCAGATTTTCAACTTATTACGCAGTTGCATAAATTCGCAGTGTTATTTGCTTGTGTAGGGTGGGCATCACTCATCCTACGGAATCAATTTAGTACGAATTTATGCAACCCACTACTTAGGTTGACAGTGAACCATTCTTTCTCAACTGTTCTAACTTTGACTTTTTGACTATGGTGTTGTTGAGGTCGTAGGTGAGACACTAGGCTTAGAAGTTTTTTTATGCCTATGTCCGGCCTTAGCTGTACTGGTGGGTGTGGGCGTAGAAGTGTCTGTAGTCGAACCTGGGCTAGTCATTTGTGCCTTGACTATTGGAGTCAAGCTAGCAACTGGGAGACCAACTGCTAAACCAAAACTTAGACAAAGTAATGCGAATCTAGTGAACTTACTCATCGGAACTCCTCACAGAACAGAGTGTAAGTATTCTTGATTATCATACCAGCAATGATTAAACAATTTAGAATTTTTTTCAAATTTTCTTTCTGATTACAGGGTTGCAGAAAAAAAGTGGTATAATTATCCTTTAGGATTCATCCCCACTTCAAGACTCCGCATATTACCACGTTGGTGCTTGGGGTCTTTGTCAGTTTGCTAGCAGGTCTAGTGCCAATCTCTACTTTAGGCGAGTTAGTAAGCATTGGAACATTGTTTGCGTTTATTGTGGTGTGTGCTGGAGTCCTGTACCCACGCTGTCCACTTGTGCCATTTGTGCTGCTTACAGGCATTCTCGTCTGCCTATATCTAGTTGTTGGTCTACCCCAGGAAACTTGGTTGCGTCTGGTTATCTGGCTAGGAACGGGGCTAATTATTTATTTCTTTTATGGTCAGTCCCATAGTCTATTGTTTAGACAACGGAGATAGGTGAGGTTCAATCTTTCAGAGGCAAGAAAATCGTCAACACTTCTCCCTGTTGTGGACGTTCACGTACAATGAGTTTGCCACCAATTGCCTGAAACAGGTGCTTGGTTGCGGCTAGATTCAGACTAATCGTACCAGTTTCTGGTTGGAAAGTCAGTAACTGACCAATAGCTTTACGAATAGGCGGCTGGCATGGGAATGCTGTAGCGATGCTATTATCTTGGGTTTGGGGTTTAGGCAATAATTGTAACTTTAGTTGATCGCCTGCGGGGATAATCTTGACTTCAATATGGCTACCTGCAGGTAAGCTACGGGTAAAATTCTCTATTAAACCAGTAAGAACACTATCTAGCATAGTGGGATTACTTACCACTGTTGGGAGATGCTGAGGTAAAACAACATCTAAAGTCAAGTTACGCCGATTTGCTGCCTGTTGCCAGCGAGGAATGCTCTGCTGCAATACTTGTTCCAGAGACATTGCCGTGAGTTGAGTGTTGGGACATTTCATTGAGGCAGATGTTTCCAGTTCTGCTGCTTTAAACAGTAACTCCATCCGGTCAATTTGCTGGGTACATTCGTGGTCAATAATTTCCAATCGCTTGAGCACGTTTGCAGGCAAGTGAAGCTGTTTCAGTAGCAGACGAGTCATGGTGCGAATGGTTGTCAGGGGAGTACGAACCTCATGAGCAAAGGCTAGGAGCAACTCCACATCATGACGGAGAGAGGAGGCTAGGGGAGGAGACTCCCATGCGGAGGTTCCCGAGGTAGCCGCGTGAGAGTTTTCCCCGACTTGATCGGACTGCCTTTCCGTTGAACGAAGTGTCCGTCGTCCCCTCTGTGGTTGGGGGCCCAGTGGGGGAGGGGTATAAGGGGAGAAAGGGTAGGTTGATGTCTCCTTGTCCGCTTCTGGATCTGGCAATTGCGCCAGCAATAACTGACTAAACTGCATCACAATGCGGTAATCTGGCGACACTAAAAAATACTTTTGTACCAATTCCTCCATCTGGACAAACAAATCTGGGTTACTCAGCATTACCCGTGATCCTAGCGCTTGCCACGCCTGTTGAAGTCCCTCTGGATCAAACGAAAATGAAAACGCCTTTTCACCATTGTTGTTTTCTGCCAGAACCAGCACTAAACTGAACTTGTTTGTGTAAACAAGGCAAAACTGCTCCCTTGCTAACGAGTCTGCGCTCAGCAAAGGGATTACCGATTCATGCAGAGCAATGTCATCTGCAGAAGTTACAGCAACAGGCATTTGGAATGGCATCAATGCCAAGGGGTTGAATGGCTTTGCCGTAAAAGTGACCGTCTGCAAGTTTTGGGCAAGTCTGGGATCGCTAAAGACGGGTGCTGGTGAAGCTAAAATTAACCCATGCATAGCTTCATCAGGTAAAGCTTTAACTAAAAATTCTAACAACAGCTGCTGTGTCGCTGCTACACTCACATGCCATTGCTGCTCTGCTTTAGCACGTGAACATTCAGCTACGGTTGATTGATTATCAGCTAAAATTTCGCTCAGACTCGGCAAGATCCATTTGTACACAAGTATTCACCCCTTGATTGAAGAGCAACTAACAGCGTTTTGGGCAAGCCCTTCACTACTACTTATGAGGTTATAGGCATTTGTGTACTGATGAAAGCAGTAGAACCGAACAATAGAGGAGCAATTTCCCCTGTGGCTTGATCCTGAGTTCGTTCCTTTCATCAGGCAGTATTCGATCTCGCTGTAAACTAAATATTGATTGCTTGCCTCTCAAGAAACAAGAGGGAGCAGGGAGCAGGGAGTATTTAAGGAGGTGTTTCTTCCATTCATAGCGGGTGGTGTGCCGCCAGTGCGCTTGCTCTCAAGAAACACTCGCCAGAACCCTGATCAATACTAGATTTTTGGGACGAAGTGTTTCTTTCATTCATAACGGGTGGCGATCGCCGCCAGTGGGGCGCTCTCAAGAAACACTCGCCA
>Ga0116229_10010519_pt1 | contig 13856 bp, 11 predicted proteins | sample S1TSphgellanicum_3_FD_87313 | JGI IMG/M metagenome (GOLD analysis project Ga0116229, IMG submission 87313) | Host-associated microbial communities from peat moss isolated from Minnesota, USA - S1T2_Fc - Sphagnum magellanicum MG | ecosystem: Host-associated > Plants > Peat moss > Unclassified...
GTTTCACCCGCACGCTCGGCGCGCTCAGTGCAATCATCGCACTCGCGGCCTGCGGAGGAGGGGGTGGTGGCGGCGGCGGAAGCACCACCGCGAATCCGACGCCGCCGGGCAGCTTCACGCCCACGCCGACCCCCACTCCGACACCGACTCCGACGCCAACGCCGCCTGCGGTCGGCGCCGCGGATGCCGCGCGGCTGCTCGAACAGTCGACCTTTGGAGTGACCGCGAGTGATGTGGCGCTAGTGCAGTCCGTCGGCATCAGTGCTTACATCCAACAGCAAATGGCGCTCCCCCCGACGCAGTACACGGGGTATGTGTACACGCCGCACACGGCACCCGCGACCTGCAAGAGCGACGGCTCGAGTCCGCCGGACGCGTCGTCGATCTGCGCCCGCGACAACTACTCGGCTTTCCAGGTGCAGCGCGATTTCTTCACGCATGCGCTCGATAATCCCGATCAATTGCGCCAGCGAGTGGCCTTCGCACTTTCGCAGATCATGGTGGTCTCGAGCGTCACGGACTACGAAGCTTACGGTCTCGCCAATTACGAAAACATCCTTCTCCGCGACGCGTTCGCGAACTATCGCACGCTGCTTCAGGACATCACTTTGAGCCCCTCCATGGGTCATTACCTCGACATGGCGAACAGCGCCGCGACCAATCCCGCCAACGGCACCGTGCCGAATCAGAACTATGCGCGCGAGGTCATGCAGTTGTTTTCGATCGGCCTCGTCGAACTCAATCCTGACGGCACGCCCCAGCTCGACGGCAACGGCGCGCCGATCCCGACGTTCACGGGCGAGACGATCGAGGGCTTTGCCTCGGTCTTCACGGGCTGGACTTATCCGCCGCTGCCGGGCGCGACTTCGCAGTGGACCAATCCCATCAACCTTCAGGGCACGATGGTTTCGTTTCCCGCGCAACATCAGAGCGGGACGAAGCTCTTGCTGAACGGCTATACCATACCGGCCGGTCAGACTCCCGAACAGGATCTTGCGAACGCGCTCGACGATATCTTCAATCACCCGAACGTCGGACCATTCTTCTGCAAGCAGCTGATCCAGCACCTCGTCACGAGCAATCCGTCGCCGGCCTATGTCGCCCGGATTGCAGCGGTGTTCGCGAACAACGGCAAGAGCGTGCGCGGCGACTTAGGCGCCGTCGTGACAGCGATTCTGACCGACCCCGAAGCGCGCGGCGCGGCGCCGGTAAGCGATGTCTTCGGCCGCATGCGCGACCCTGCGGTGTTCATCACGGGCGCACTGCGCAGTCTCGGCGGCCAATCGGACGGCGTACTGCTGCGGACCGCAAGCGCGGCGATGGGACAGCCGATCTACGATGCCGAGACGGTGTTCAGTTTCTTCCCACCGACCTACCAGATCCCCGGGACCGAGACCCTGGCGCCCGAATTCGGCATCGACAATGCCGCGACGGCGCTCGCGCGCGCAAACTTCGTGAACACGGTGATCATGGCGGGCGGTGCCCCCGCCGATCCGTCCGTCGCGGGCAGCACGGGCACGAGCATTGATCTGACTTCGTTGTCATCGGCGACCAGCACGACTGCGCTGCTCGCGACGCTGAATCAGACACTCATGCACGGCAGCCTGCCGAGCGATGCAAGCAACATCATCCTGCAGGCGATCAACACGGCTGCCGCGGCGTCGACCGACCCGCTCGCCGGCGCACGCGCCGCAACTTATCTGATCCTGACCTCCCCGCAATACCAAGTGGAGCGCTGATATGAAACGTCGAAGCTTTTTGCGGCATTCGTGCGCGCTCGCGGGAACGGCGGCCTTGAGCCAGCTCGGGCTGCTCACCGCGCGTTCGTCGCTCGCGGCATCGAGCGGCGACTACAAGGCGCTCGTCTGCATCTTTCTGTACGGGGGCAACGACGCGAACAACATGATCGTGCCGATCGACGCGACGGGTTATGCGAACTACGCGAAGACACGCAGCTATCTTGCGCTGCCTCAGGATGAATTACTGCCCTTGGCCGTCGCCGGCGGACCGGCCGCCTACGGCTTCCATCCCGCATTGCCGGGTTTGGCCTCATTGTGGACCGCGGGCAATCTCGCCGTGGTCGCGAACGTCGGGCCGCTCGTTCAGCCGCTCACGAAGACCCAATACCTGTCGACGAGCTCCGTGAAGCCCGAGAGCCTGTTCTCGCACATCGATCAACAGCACGAGTGGCAGTCGTCGATCGCGAGCACCTCGGGTGCGAACAGCGGCTGGGGCGGCCGGCTGTCGGACGCGCTCGCTTCGCTCAATGCCGGCTCGAGCATCCCACCGATGATTTCCACGGGTGGCAACAATCTGTTCGTGACCGGGGCGGCTTCGCAGGCGCTCGTCATTCCGACGAGCGGCTCGTTCGGCCTCGCCGCCTTTTCGAACAGCGGCGCCGACGCGGCGCGACGCTCGGCGCTCGTGCAGCTGCTCTCCGTGGATCAGAGCGCGAACCTGGACCAGGCGGCCGAGAACATCATGACGAACGCGCTCTCGAGCAGTGCGGTTCTGAACCCGATCCTGACGACCACCGACGCGACCTTGAAAGCGCGCTTCGGCGGTCTGACCGGCAATTTCGCGGCCCAGATGCTCGCGATCGCCAAGGTCATCGAGGCGCGCGCGACGCTGGGGGCATCACGCCAGGTGTTCCTGGCGACGCTCGGTTCCTTCGATACGCACACCGATCAGCTCAATCAGCAGCAGACGCTGTTCGCCGAACTCGACGCGGCACTGACTGCCTTCCACGGCGCGATGGCCGACATCGGCGCGGGCGCGAACGTGACCTCGTTCACGCTGTCGGATTTCTCGCGCAATTTCCTGCCCAATACGGGCGGGGGCACCGACCACGCCTGGGGCAGCCATCCGCTCGTCATCGGCGACGCGGTCAAGGGGGGCGCGATCTACGGCACGATGCCGACTCTCGAACTCTCGGGTCCCGACGATGCCAGTGATCTCGGCCGTTGGATTCCGACGATCGCCGTCGATCAGTTTGCGGCTAATTTGAGCACCTGGTTCGGGGCCGACGCGACCGCGCTCGCGACCGTACTGCCGAATTTGAGCGCGTTCCCGCCGCTGACTCTGGGATTATTTTAAATCGGTAATAACTCACGGAATGAGGCGGACGATTCGGCCACTATGCAAGTTCTAGGATGTCCGGTCGAGTCACGACCCAGGAGGCTTCTAAGCTATGGCGCTCTTGCGTAAGAAATCGGCGATGCCGACCGAGCACAATGCACTGCCCGGACGCGCGACCCCGCTCAACGTTCCCCAAACTCATTTTGTCAACGGCCACCGGATCCTACCCCCGTTTCCCGCGGCCCTGAGCGAGGCCGTGTTCGGCATGGGCTGTTTCTGGGGTGTCGAAAGACTGTTTTGGCAGTTGGCCGGCGTGTACTCGACCGCCGTCGGCTATGCGGGAGGGTTCACTCCGAATCCCACGTACGAGGAGGTCTGTACCGGCGAGACCGGACACGCCGAAGTCGTGCGCGTGATTTACAACCCCGCCAAGATCCGCTACGAGGATCTTCTCCGAGCGTTCTGGGAGTCACACGATCCGACACAGGGTATGCGGCAGGGGAACGACATCGGGACGCAGTATCGCTCAGCGATCTACGTGACCGACAAGGCACAGCGCGAGGCGGCCGAAACCTCGGGGCGCGCCTATCAGACTCGGCTCACCGCGGCGGGACACGGGACCATCACCACGGAAATCCGCGACGCGCCGCAGTTCTTTTACGCCGAGGAGTATCACCAGCAGTATCTCGCGAAAAATCCCGATGGTTACTGCGGGTTGGGCGGTTGCGGCGTGCTGTTTGAAGCCGCGGAGCTGCAGATGGGTGAGCAGGCATTCCGGTAAACGCGATGGAGAGCGCCAATATAAGCATGGCCGGGCACGAGATCGAGGCTCTGCTGCGAGAGACCCAGCCGCGGCACCTGGAGGCGTTATTTCGCAACACGGTCGAGGATGCGCCGGTCGGCATCGCTTTCGTCGACCGCGAGGGTCGCTATCGCTATTGCAATCCGGCCTTCTGCATGATGCTTTGCTACGACATCGACGAACTCAAGGGCGAGTCGATGGCGACTCTCACCCATGCAGCCGATCTCGAGTCCATCACGGCCGGCCTCGAACGGCTCTGGAACGGGGATATTGCCCACCTGGAAATCGAGAAACGCTACCTGCGCAAGAGCGGCGGCGCGCTGTGGGTGCATGCGACCACCTCGCTCGTCAGCGCCGGTGGGCCGGAACCGGAGTGCTCGGTCGAGTTTCTGCTCGACATCTCCGCACGCAAGCAGATGGCCGCCGCCCTGCTGCAGAACCAGACGCTGCTCGCCACGGTGATCGCCGAACTACCGATCGCGCTCGTGGCCTGCGACGTCCGTGGTCAGCTGACGCACCACAACCGCGCGGCGGCCGAGCTACTCGGAATTCCCCCCACAGAAACCGTCCCGGCCGGCGCGCGCAATCCCTACCCGCTCACGTCCCAGGTCTTTCTCGCGGATGGCAGCACGCCGGTCGCGCGTGAGGATCGCCCGCTCGCGCGAGCGCTCCTCGGCGACACCTTGCGCGACACGGAGTTCGTCGTCGTACGGCCGGACGGTTCGCGCCGCACGATCGTGTCGAGCGCGCAGCGCCTGATCGGCCAGGCCGGTCAGCCCTTGGGTGCTCTCGCCGTGATCGAAGACATCACCGAGCGGCGGCTCGCCGAAGCGGAGCTCGAGCGGGTACACAGTCAGCTGTTGGTCGCCTCTCGGGAGGCCGGCATGGCCGAGGTGGCCACGAATGTGTTGCACAACGTCGGCAACGTGCTCAACAGCGTCAATGTGTCGGCGAGCATCGTCGCCGAGCGCATCAAGAAGTCGAAGTGCAGTGGGTTGGCGCGCGTCGCCGCACTCCTGCAGGAACACGCGGCCGACCCGACGGCTTTCCTGACGGGTGCTCAAGGCAGACACCTGCCGGTATACCTGCAGGAGCTTGCCGCCGCTCTGCTCGCGGAGCGTGATACCGCGATCGCGGAGCTGGAGGATCTCCGCGCCAACGTCGAGCACATCAAGGAAATCGTGGCCATGCAGCAGAGCTACGCACGGCGTGGCGGCGTGACCGACCTCGTCGACATTCGCACTTTGGTCGACGACAGTCTGCGCATGAATGAGGGGGCCATCAGTCGTCACGGAATCACGCTGGTCCGCGACTTCCAGGAGGTGCCACAAATCGTCGTGGACAAGCACAAGGTGTTGCAAATTCTCGTGAACCTGATCCGCAACGCCAAATATGCCTGCGACGAGTCCGGGAGCGCCGAGAAGCGCGTGACCGTGCGCGTGAGAGCGGGTAACGGTCTCATGCAAATCGCCGTCATCGATTCCGGCGTCGGCATCCCGCCCGAGAATCTCGGCCGAATCTTCAATCACGGCTTCACGACGCGCAAGGACGGCCACGGCTTCGGTTTGCACAGCTGCGCGCTGGCGGCCAAGGAGCTTGGCGGGTCGCTGAAAGGCGAAAGTGACGGGCCCGGCCGCGGAGCCACCTTCACGCTGACCTTGCCCCTGAGCCAGCCGGAGCCAGCCCATGGCCGATGAATTCGAGCAAATGACCCATCGCCTGCTCATGATCGACGACAATCCGGCGATACATGAGGACTATCGCAAGATCTTCACAAGCCGCGACGACACGCAAATCTCGGCGGCCGAAGCGGCGCTGTTCGGCGAGTCGCAGTCCACGGTGTCGCGACCGACATTCGATGTCGACTCGGCGATGCAGGGACAGGAGGGCGTGGAGTTGGCGCGCCGCGCGCTCGCCGAGGGACGACCTTACGCAGTTGCGTTCATCGACATGCGTATGCCGCCGGGCTGGGACGGAGTCGAGACGATCGAAAACCTCTGGAAGGTCGATCCCGAGATCCAGGTCGTGGTCTGCTCGGCCTACAGCGACTACGACTGGATGGAGCTTCTGGCCCGACTCGGGCGCTCCGACAAACTCATCGTCATCAAGAAGCCGTTCGAACCCATCGAGATCCTGCAGTCCGCCAGCGCCCTGAGCCGCAAGTGGCAAAACGCACGCGCGCTCCAGCATCACGTTGCCGGGCTCGAGCGGGTCGTCACCGATCGCACCCGCGGGCTCGAGGCCGCGAACCGACAGCTGCGGCACCTGGCCTCGCACGATTCGCTGACGGGGCTCCCCAACCGCCTTCTGCTCGATGACCGCATCACTCAGGCAATCGCCCAGGCGAACCGTCAAAAGCATGAGTTCGCCGTGGCGGTGCTCGATCTCGACCGCTTCAAGCTCATCAACGATTCGCTGGGCCATCGCGCCGGAGATGAAGTGCTCTGCGAGGTGGCGCTGCGGCTCAAGGGGGCCATCCGCGCCGTCGACAGCATCGCGCGCCTCGGCGGAGACGAGTTCGTGATCATCTTCGACGGACCGACGACGAAAGCCGATACGATGGCGATGGGTAAGCGACTGCTCAAGGTCATGAAGCCGTCGATGCGGCTCCTCGGCATCGACGTGCACGTCTCGCCGAGCGTCGGCATCGCGTTCTATCCAAACGACGGCGCGAACGTCGATACGCTGCTCGCGCACGCCGACGCCGCCATGTACCACGCCAAGAAGCTCGGCCGTAACAACGTGCAGTGCTATATCGAGAGCCTGGGCGCGGTCACGCACGAGCGCGTCAAGCTCGAAAGCGAATTGCACGAAGCACTGCGCCGCGGTCAATTCGAGCTTCACTACCAGCCCAAGGTCGACACGGCGACCGGCTTGATCAACAGCGCGGAGGCCCTGATCCGCTGGCGCCATCCCGAGCGCGGCCTGCTGCAGCCGGCCGAGTTCATCCCCGTTGCCGACGAGTGCGGCCTGCTCGACGCGATCGGAGAGTGGGTTCTGTGCGAGGCGTGCCGCCAGGCGAAGATCTGGCAGGAGCGCGGGCCGCGTGCGGTGCGCGTCGCCGTCAACCTCTCGCCCTCGCAGTTCCGCGTCACGGACCTCGTGGGCCAGATTCGCCGCGCGCTGGAGGGATCAGGGCTCGACCCGGGACTTCTCGAAATCGAGCTCACCGAGAGCGCCGTCATGAGCGATGCCGAAGAGTCCGTGCACATTCTGGAAGCCATCAGCCGCATGGGCGTGCTGGTCTCGGTCGATGACTTCGGCACCGGCTACTCGAGCATGAGCTATCTGCGCCGCTTTCCGATCGACAAACTCAAGATCGACCGCTGCTTCATCGAGCAAATGACGGCGCGTCCGGAAGACGCATCCATCGTGACGGCGATCATCTCGCTCGCCCACAGCCTCCGCCTTAAGGTGATCGCCGAGGGCGTCGAGACACCCGAGCAGCTGCAACTGCTCGCGAAGCTCGGCTGCGACCAGTACCAGGGCTTCCACTTCAGCCCCGCCGTCCTACCCGAGAGGTTCGAGGAGCTCGTGCGACAGGTTCCATCCACCTTGACCGAGGCGGAGGCGATGCGAACGCATAGCAAGCTCGCGGCGTTCAAGCGCTCGGGGGCTTGAGACAAGGCGGCTACCAACCGATCGCGTTCGCGACACAGATGAAGCCGTTGAAACTGCCGTGAAATACCACGGATGGCCGCAGTGACCGATAGCGAATTGCCAGGATCGACGTGGCGATGCCGACGAGAAACCTGATACTAAACGCCAACCAGCCAACCACGCCGTCTTTGAAGTTGTTGAAATGCAGGATACTGAACACGAAGCTGATCACGACGACGGCCACCCAGGCCGCCACGTGCTGCCGCAACCAATCCAGCAGCAAGCCACGAAAAATCACCTCCTCCGACAGAGGAGCGAGAATCACCATCACCAGAATGGCAAGCGGCAATTGCGAAGGACGATCCGGCAACAATGGTGACGGCGTGGAGTCGCGCATGTCCACGCCGAAGGAGCGCAGAATTTCCGTCAAAAGGGCGAAAAGCAGCACCAAGCCGACAGCTGCGGCAGCACTCGCCCAGAGCACCCGGGTATCGACGGGCAAGAAGCGAGTGCGGATCGGTTCCCACCCGCGATCGCCGACAACACCTCCGTAGCCCAGCAGAATCCACGCGCTGGAGACGAGCGCGCTGGCGCTAACGGAAGCACTTGGGTAACCAATGCTCACCGCGAGATACATGAGTACTGCCGCGAGATTGGCACCCAGCAAAAGCCAGAAGATATCGATGAACCGGATTGGCGCTGTCATTCCCGCATTCTACGCAGCGTCGCTATTTTGACTGGCGGTGCTTGCATATCACGTCCCTGTATCATGTCGGGCGGCATCGCCAATTTGCGCATGGGGATTCCGGGTGGTCAAGGCTTGATTAGATTCACGCGACACACGCTCGAACGCACGCCGAAACTTCGGACCGCCTGGTTGATCTCGGCTAACCGTTGGCGAGTCCGTTCGCGCGCCGACGTCCTCTACGCCGTCGCCGTCGCGACAACCTGGTTGCTCGCCGCAGCCGGCATGTTGTTGGCGCACGCCACATTCGCGTCCCTGCTCGGTCGTCTCGCGCGGCATCCGGTGCTGCTGGGCTTCGCGGCCGGCTTCATGGCCGCTTCGCTGACGGCGCGGCGGCGCGCACTCCTCAAGAGCGAAGCACCACGCTCCTGGCTCGCGGCAGTACCCGTCACGCCGCTCGTGGCGCGCGCGGAATACCTCGCGGTCACGACCGCGCCGGTGGTCGGTGCAGCGGCCGCCGTGACGCTTCTGTTCGTGACGGCAGCCACGGTACAACTCCTCGTGCACGGCGCAATGGCGCCTGTGACGGCCGCTTACGGCGCCCTCATGGCGGGGCTAGCCCTCGGCACGCTCGTGAGTTATCTCATGCCCTTGGCGCGACACGAGGTGTTGCCGCCCGGTTCGCGCTACGTTCCCAAGAGCGCCGCCCGCCGCGCACGCCCGCTCGAGCCCTCGCTCGCGCCGCTCGGGATCTGGGCCGTGCGCGATGTATTTGCGAGCGCGCGCCCCGATGCGGTTGCGCGGGCGACGATCCCGATACTCGTGCTCATGCCGCTCGGAACATTCGCCGACGCGGCGATGCTCGTGCTCGCGATTGCCGCCGTATCTGCTGCGACGCTGATGTTCATCGGCGCGGCGTTCACGGTGTATACACGCAGCAAGACCTGGTTGCTGCCGTTGCCCGTGCGTGGCGCGGCGCTCGCACGCTACGTGGTCCTACGCCCGCTCGCGGCCGCAGGCTTTGCGGCCGTCACGCTGGCATGGCTGCTCTGGGTGTTTCATACCTATGCCGGCAAGCCATGAGTGAACCGCGTCTCGACCTCGTCGGGCTGCGCGCCGGCTACGGGCGCCAGGTCGTGCTCGAGGACATTTCGCTGCGCATCGAAGCCGGCGAGTGGTTCGTATTGCTGGGACCGAACGGCTGCGGCAAGAGCACCTTGCTCGATTGCGTGGTCGGACGGCTACAGCCGGCGGCCGGCGAAGTTCGCATTTCCGGGCATTCGTTGGCGGGTGATTCATCGAATGCGAAGCGCCAGCTCGGCTATGGCTGCGCTCCCGAGAGCCTGCCGGGCTTGCTGACCGCGCGGCAATGTCTCGAAGTCCACGCCGGAGCGAAGGGCTTGAGTGCGGTCGCCACGGAGTTGCTCGAACTTGCGGAAGACCTGCGATTCTTGCCCTACCTCGATTCGTTCGTCGACACCCTGTCGCTCGGTACACGGCAAAAGCTCTCGGTGTTGCTGTGTTTGCTCGGCGATCCCAAGCTCATCGTCCTAGACGAGGCCTTCAACGGCCTCGATCCGGCGAGCGCCCTCGTGGTCAAGCGGCACCTGCGCACGCGTCTCGAGCAGCAAGGCGCAGCGCTGCTGCTCGCGACCCACGCACTCGATATCGTGGAGCACCATGCCGACCGTACCGGCCTGCTATTCGACGGACGGCTGCGCCATGAATGGAGCAAGGCGGAGATTCGTTCTCTGCGGCAGCGCGGTTTGGGATTGGACGAGGCCCTGGTAGCCGCCCTTGCCGGGCAGAGTGAAGCGAGTTCCCGGTGAGCGCACGAGCGAGTAATATCCGAGTGATAACGCAGTGTCGCGTTTGCGCGAGGACGTACCGATGAGATCCGTCAACCCGACCATGGCGCTCGCATCCCTGAGTGCCGCCCTGCTGCTCGCCGCGTGCGCGACCACGACGCCGGCGGCGAAACCGCCCTTAGCGGCGACTGCCGACAATTCAGCGTGCATGACGCCAACCGCAAGCCGTATCCCGGCGGCCAAGGGCTCCTGTTCCGGCACCGGTCATATTTACACCGCGGATGACGTCAACCGCACGGGCGCAACGACGGCGGGGGATGCGCTCCGCTTGCTGTCGCCATCCTTGACGATCACTCACTGAAGCCGGTCTGGCGCCAGGCCTCGTAGACGACCACCGCGACTGCGTTCGCAAGATTTAGGCTGCGGTTCCCGCCGCGCATCGGGATGAAGAGCGAGTTCTCGCCGACCAACTCCGGCGGCAGACCACGTGTCTCCGGCCCGAACAAGAACGCGTCGCCGCGCCGATACGCCATCTCGCTGTAGCACCGTCGTCCCTGCGTCTCCACCGCGAAGAGCCGTGAGTCCCGGAGCACCGTCCGGCAGGCCTCGAAGTCGGAGTGGATTTGTACGAGTGCAAGGTCATGATAGTCGAGCCCCGACCGCCGCAAGCTCCGGTCGTCGACCCGAAATCCCAAGGGCTTGATGAGATGCAGCGTCGCGCCCGCGTTCGCACAAAGGCGAATCACGTTGCCGGTGTTGCCCGGAATCTCCGGCTCGAACAGAACGATGTGAAACAAGAGCTGGTCTATCCGGGGCGCGCGAGTGCGGCTGCGGCCACCGCGTCAGCCGTTTGCGACGACCGCTTGCGTCGGAAACGCGAACTGCACGCCGCTGCGGCGAAACTCCTCGATGATCCGGAAGTTCACGGCTTGCTGCAGATCGAGCAGCGGATGCTCGGTCGGGTTCTGCCGGAAGTAGGACAGCTCGTACTGCAAAGCCCATTCGCCGAAATTCTTCAAGTGACAGCGGTCGAAGCGAGCATTCGGCTGAGCGACGACGATCGCCTCGAGCATCTTCGGAATCGCGAGCAGCTTCTCGGTCGGCGTGTCGTAGGCGACGCGCAAGGTCGTGACGGCGCGCAGCTCGGCCGCGCGGCCGTAGTTGCGCACACGGCTCTTCAAGATGTCGGCATTCGAAAGCACGATTTGTTCGCCGGTCTCGCTGCGCAGTCGCGTCGTCTTGATGCCGATGTGCTCGACCTTGCCCGTGAACGTGTCGATGTTCAGTGAATCGCCGACCACGAAGGGCTTGTCGAGCGCGATCGACAAGGACGCGAACAAATCCCCCAGGACATTCTGCAGTGCGAGCGCGACGGCGACGCCGCCCACGCCGAGCCCGGCCAATAGCGCCGTGATGTTGACGCCGAGATTGTCGAGCGCGACGAGTATCAGCAGCGACCAGATCAAGATCCGGCCGAGAAAGCTGATGATGTCGAGCGAGCCCGCGAACGAGCGGTCCGGCCCGCGTTGCTGCTCCTTGAGTTCCAGATAGAAGCGCAGCGAGCGGCCCGCCCAGAGGCCCACCTGCAGCAAGGCCAGCAGCAGGGCGACGTCGCGCAGGCCCTTCTCCACCTTGGGCGGCAGCGTCAAGCTCTCGTCCGCGGCGTACAGCGCGAGCGCGACGAACAGGATCTGCTTCGTGTTGCCGGCGAGATACGCGAGCATGCGCACGGGCGTCGGATGCTCGCCGGTCAGATAGCGCTTGTAGTGCCGCTTGACGAGACCGCGCATGAACCACAGTCCGAAATACACGGCGAGCGTGATGACCGCCCCCGTGATCCATTCGGCGATCGTGTTGCCGTAGAGAGGCCGGTCAGGCGTATCGAAAATATGTTTGATTACATCGCCCATGGCGGCCGCGATTATAAGCGGCGGCGCCGCATGCGCCAGACCGCGGTCCCTCGCTTAAGCGGCATCCTCCATGCCGAGTTCCTTCATCTTGCGGCTCAAGGTGTTGCGCCCCCAGCCGAGCAACTTCGCGGCCTCCTGCTTGAGCCCGTCCGCCTTGCGCAACGCCACGCGAATCAAGATGCGTTCGACCTCGGGAACCGCCTGATCGAGCAGGCGCTGCGTGCCCGCGTCGAGTTCCTGCTCGGCCCAGTGCGACAATTTCGCCATCCAATCGTGGCTCGTCGTGATGCCGACCGAAGCGCCGCCGAGATCCGGTGGAATGTCTTCGGCGCGAATCTCGCGCCCCGGAGCCGTGACGGTCAAGCGCCGGCAGGCGTTGACGAGTTGCCGCACGTTGCCGGGCCAGTCGAAGGTCACGAGCGCGGTCTCAGCGCTCGACATCAACAGTTTCGGCTCCACGCCGAGTTCGTGGCCGGCGACCGACAGGTAATGGCGCAGCAGTTCGGGGATATCCTCGCGCCGCTCTCGCAACGGCGGGATCTCGATCCGGATGACGTTGAGCCGGTGCAAGAGGTCCTCGCGGAAATGCCCGGAGTTCACGCGGCTCTCGAGGTCTTGATGGGTCGCCGCGATCACGCGCACGTCGACCTTGACCGGTGTCTGGCCGCCGACGCGATAGAACTCTCCTTCGGCGAGCACGCGCAGCAATCTCGTTTGCAAGGCCGGCGACATGTCGCCGATCTCGTCGAGAAACAGCGTGCCGCCGTCGGCCTGCTCGAAGCGTCCCCGCCGCAGCGTGTCGGCACCCGTGAACGCGCCTTTCTCATGACCGAACAGTTCCGACTCCAATAGATCAGCCGTGAAGGCCGCCGTGTTGAGTGCGACGAAGGCCTTGCTCGAGCGCGGGCTATGGCGATGCAAGGCGCGCGCGACGAGTTCCTTGCCGGTCCCGGATTCGCCCGTGATCAAGACCGTCATGCTCGAGCGCGACAGGCGCCCGACGGCACGGAACACCTGTTGCATGGCCGCGGCTTGACCCAAGAGTTCCGGAATGCTGCGCCGGGTGGCCTCGACATCGGTCGAAACCGTCGCCTGCTGCGCGGCGCGGCGTACGAGGTCCACGGCCTTGTCGATGTCGAACGGCTTCGGCAGATACTCGAACGCGCCGCCCTGGTAGGCCGCGACGGCCGCATCGAGGTCGGAGTGCGCCGTCATGACGATGACGGGCAGGCCGGGCCAGGAAATCTGGATCTCCTTGAGCAGATCGAGACCCGTGCGCCCCGGCATGCGGATGTCGGTCATGAGCACGTCGGGCGTCGCGGTGCGCAGCGCCGAGAGCGCGTTGTCGGCTTGATCGAAGGTCTTCGCGACCATGCCGCTGCCCTTGAGCGCCTTCTCGAGGACCCAACGAATGGAGGCATCGTCGTCGACGAGCCAGACTTGCAGGGGCTTTGCATTCATACGGAGGAGTCCATGGGCAGAGAGATCGTGAATACGGTTCGTCCGGGCGCGCTGTCGAATTCGATCAAGCCGCCGTGCCGCGTGACCAGGTCTTGTGCGATCCCCAATCCCAAGCCGGTGCCGTCGGCTCGTCCCGAGACGAGCGGATAAAAAATCGTGTCGCGGATTTCCGGCAGCACGCCCGGCCCGTTGTCCTCGAACTGGATCGATGCCACGAGCCGGTGGCGCTTGGCGCCGACGCTGACATTGATGCCGGCGCGCGTCCGCAATATGAGGCGCGGGGACTGCACGCCGCTGCCGGACAAGGCCTGTAACGCGTTGCGCCCCAGATTGAGCATCGCCTGAATGATGTGATTCGGATCGATCGTGAGCGGCGGCAGGGACGGATCGTAGTCGCGTTCGACGCTGACTCCATCGGCTGCTTCGCTGCGCAGCAGGTGATAGACGCGCTCGAGCAGCTCATGGACGTTGATGAGTTGTTTCGCGGGCGGCCTGCCCGGACCGAGCATGGA
>Ga0116229_10010521_pt1 | contig 13855 bp, 7 predicted proteins | sample S1TSphgellanicum_3_FD_87313 | JGI IMG/M metagenome (GOLD analysis project Ga0116229, IMG submission 87313) | Host-associated microbial communities from peat moss isolated from Minnesota, USA - S1T2_Fc - Sphagnum magellanicum MG | ecosystem: Host-associated > Plants > Peat moss > Unclassified...
AAAAAAAAGAGATTTTGGGCTGTCCAAGGCCAAAATATTTTTTTTTCTGGTCTACCAAATCTTTTGCCTCAAAAAATCAGACTGCCCCTGATTTCTTTTTTCTCTGGAGTCAATTACATTTGGGGAACCTCCACAGGGAACAGGCAATGACTGGAAAAAATTTCCAGGCACTGCCCACATAGACAGACAAACACCACTGTTGCTTTAATATATAAGATTGGTGGCTATTATAAACTATATGACCATAGGCTATTGGCGGTTATTTTATTACAGGTTATTAGTGGCTATTATAAGTTATATGACCATAGGCTATTGGTGGTTATTCTATTGTAGGCTATTAGTTGATATTTTATTATACACTATTGGTGGTTATTTTATTGTACACTATTAGTGGTTATTTTATTGTACACTATTGGTAGTTATTTTATTGTACATTATTTGTGGTTATTCTATTGCACACTATTTGTGGTTATTTTATTATACACTATTTGTGGCTATTTTACTGTACACTTTTGGTGGTTATTCTATTATAGGTTATTGTTGGTTATTATAGGTTATATTACCATAGTCTACTATTGGCTACTTTATTATAAGCTATTATTGATTATTTAAAATTATTTGATCATAGGTTATTGTTGGCTATTCTTTCATAGGCTATTATTGGTTATTATATCATATAGGTTGTTTTTAGCTATTTTGGGTTATTTTACCATAGGCTACTTTTGGTTATTTTATCATAGGTTATTGTTGGCTATTCTATCTTATGTTTTTCTAAGTTATTTTATCATAGGCTATTTTTTGTTATTCTATCATAAGTTATTGCTCGTTAATTTATCGTATGTTATTTTAGGTTATTTTACCATATGTTACTTTTGGTTATTCTATCATAGGTCATTGTTGGCTATTATATCGTATGTTATTTTAGGTTATTTTACAATAGGTTACTTTTGGTTATTCTATCATAGGTTATTGTTGGCTATTATATTGTAGGTTATTTTAAGTTATTTTATCATAAAAACTATTGTTTATTATTGTTAACTTTTTTTTAAATTTAAGTTTTTTGGGGGTTATTTTAAAGTATTTACCATAAATTATTGTTGGATATTTTATCATAGGTTATTATTAGTTATTATAAGATATTTTTACCATATGTTATTTTTGGCTATTCTATTGTAGATTATTGTTGGCTATGAATTAGGGTATTTGCCATACATTATTGTTGGATATTATATCGTAAGCTATTATTGCCTATTTTAGGCATTTTTTGTAAGCTATTCTTAGTTGTTCTTGACTATCCTAAAGTATTTTACTTTAGGTTATTATTGGTTATTTTATTACAGGCTATTATTGATCATTTAACATTATTTTACCCTAGGTTATTCCACCTTAAACTATAATATGTAATTTTTTATATGTAATTTTACCTTAGGCCATTTTTTTTGTTTCATGTTATTTTAAATTATTATATTTTAAGATAAATAACTTATAATAACATAAACTATAATGACCTTGAATAACTTAAGGTATAACTTAAAGTTAGTTAAATAATTTAATTTAAAATAATTTAAAGTAAAAAACTTATAATAAACTATGATATATTAAAATAGAATAACCTATGATAGTTTAAGGTATATAACCCAAGGTATAATAACTTATAATAACTTAAAATATAAATCAAAATAATTAAGGTAGCCTAAAATAACATAAGATATAACCTAAAATAATATAAGGTATTTAAAACGACAACATTAAAATAAACCTATTTACCATAGTAAATTATAATAGTGAATAATGTCGACTAGTAATGTAACATGATGTTTATATAATGACCCTATAGTGAAATAACCTTAACCCTAGTAAAATCACTAAAGTGTAATGAACTTATTTCACTTTTAAAGTTCCATAGTGATTTAAACTAATGAATTGCAACCCACTTTTGTATTAATGACAACTTTATAACAAATACAAAGTCCCAAACAAAACATTACCAATATTGGGAAAACTTAATTAGTTCATTCAACCCTTCAAGAATTGGCATCAAACAAGATAGCCCCAACATTACTTTTAAGTCACATAGAAGCTGAAGGTTATGGGCAACTTGCAAGATGGTGGCAAAATCTTGATGCGTATTCAAAACCAAGATTCTATATTCATTTTAGCATTATCTTTGTTAGGAGTAACATATAAATCCATCGAGTTTTAATGTTCTTGAAAATGTGTTGTCCCTTATGTGTTCCCTTATGAAAATGTGTTTTCCAGGATGTTAGTTAGTTTAATAAACTCTTGAGTTCTTTTTGGATTATGAGAGAAGTAGGAATACAAATTCTTTAGCACATCTTCAAATTTTCGCACAATGGCCAAATTTAAAAGAGTTTGCACTACCAAATTTGTGCAATGGGTCATGCAATGTATTCCAGTCATGAATGGAACATTTTGGTCTTTCAATTGGATTGTGACCCTAGTTCTAACACCTTGAAACACATTGACCTTGTTAACTCCAAAGGTAATTAACTTTGATGCCATTGTTTCCTAAATCAAACCACCATACAACACCATGGCATCCACCAAAATTCTTTTCAAATTATTTGAAATGGGCCCATCAACCACCCATTGCAAGGATAACAACAAAGGTGTTTGCTACCAATTTTCAACCACATATGCATGGATGGAAACCCAAGATTGTTGATCCATTGTTGTAACCAATGTTGGTTGGTTATTAAAAATGACTTGAGTATCACCAGGGTCCGGATATCATATAACTAACCTATCGGTTCCATTTCCAAGAAATACTTGACCAAGAACCTACTTGGTTTGATATTAAGATTTTCAATACCCTATAAATACCATATTGGTAATGTATTAGTTTAAAAAATTCAATACCCTATTGATACCCTGATGGGGACCTATCATTCTTACATGGGTTGATTATTTTCTCATCCATATTTTTCATCAATTTTATTTTCTTCATTTAAACACCTTCATCCATTTAGGGTTTCACTTTTTGTTGTATACCTAAACCCTAAACCACCACAAGTCCCACTTTCATATGTCACTTTTAGCTTTGCATTTGACAATGTTTTTCTACTTGATGTTGGGACAAATTATCATGTTTGGTTGCAAAAGTTACCAAACATGACAATATGTCCTAACATTTGTAATGGTTATAATTTGTGAAATCCTTGAATTCATGTTATTGCGAATGTTGAGGAAAAATATCGAGGCATTATTGGGGGTTTGTGATGGCATAATTTCCTTTTAACTTACAACAATCGAATTAAAACACCTATAATGTCGCGACCCCAACCTTGGGTTTGCGACGAAGGCAAAAGGGCTTGCAAGGGTGCAGGCCAAGACTAAGCCCGAGAGTCACATTCTCATGCCCCCGGGAGTGCAAAAGAGTGTGAGGGAAAGAACCCTCACACTCCCAAGTGAACTCCCATGTTGGGAGTTGGAGTCCCGGTGGATTCCTGAATGTTCAAAAAGTGATTGCAAGGGTCAAAACGTAATAGCTTGTGAAGTTCTTTATATCATTGGAAAGATATTAAAACGTAGATGTCTAAAATGGGCTTGCATCATCCATTTGGACATCTAAAACATAACTTATGGTCAAAAGAAAGGCCGGGAGTCAAATTGGTAGTTTGACTCCCGACCACTAAAAGTCGGGAATCGACCCAATTTCCTTGTGTGCAGGTGGCATGCGACATACTATTGAAAAACTTTCGATGAGGACTACAATTTTTTTTTAGACCTCATCTTAATCAGAGGTCTGCACACAAAGTTATGGGGCCCCAAAATTGTAAGAGTCCCAACTTTGGCAATTTCGGGACTCCCACTTGGGAGTCTCAAGACAAAAAGTCATTTGGATGTGGGCCTCATGGAGAGGCACAAAATATAATATAAGGGGGAAGGTGGTGGCTTCCCCCAAGTCTGGGCTATGGTGAGTCTTGTGAATCCGAGTTGCCCGTGGTTCGTCCTAACACCAAAAGTGCTCCAACTATGCATTAACCACCTTGTGTTGGTTTTGTGTAGATCTGTGTGAATAGTTGATGCTTGTCACTCTTCCTAGTCCCATCCCGGAGCTCTAGCATGCCCCCTTTACCCCCCTCAAAGTGCTGCGAACCAGGGAGCGTGCCTTGACTCCTTGCTCTTTTGTTGTTTTCAGTTTGGACTCCCATTTGAGTCCATTAAGGAGCTTGGGGGTGTGTCACATAAGTAAATACTTTCCTTCCTCTATCATGTCTAGCTTGTGTTTGTTATTGTTGTTGTTTTTGTCTATGTTCTATTTGGCATCATCCTTTAGTGTATGGGACTAGATGTGTAACATTGAAGTTGTGTTGTATAAAGATATTTGCATGAATTGTTTCATGGTTTTGATTTTGAGTTGTGAATTTTTAAATTCATCAAAGGAAAACTTTTATAATTCATCAATGTTAGTGTGTAAACTAGCTTCTAGAGTTTTTTAGTTTTTTCCGTTGTAAATTATAATCCAAATGGCAAATCAAATTGAAACATTTGGTTTGAATGTGCATATGCATCAGGGTTTTGATTATGATGATGCCCAATTGGAATTGGAGAGCTTAGCTGAGGAATTTAGGCTAGTATTTGGTTTGATTCCAACACCAAGTGGACCATTTGCATGTGAAAACATTACAGTCTCTAACGATTTGGATGAAGAAACAAAAATTGCATGGGAGGTTTTGAAGGCTCAACTCATCTTAAATTAGGAAGCATGGATTCTTCACCACATGTTGTTTATCCCCTGACATCTTTTTATGGTGAATGATGGTAGTAATCTAAATTTTATTCTGCTTCAAGTTATGTGTTGTGTGATGTGCCATTCTGTTTGCCCAAATTACTATGATGGTAGTACCATTTAAAGGAGGAAAGGTATGATTTCTTACAACTAGCAACATGGGATTATTTTTATGAAGAAAAATATTTTAAGTGAGCATCCAATTGTTTGGTATAAGTGGAATTGAAAATGTTAATGTGGTTTTTAATTCAAAAAAATTACATCGAAAAAAGTCCAAAAAAAGATTTGTCATTGGTTATGGGGCCATCACAAATCATTTTGGGAATGGTAATATTTAGAAAAAGGATGATGCACAACAACAAAAAAATATGGAAGACCTGTTATTGTTTATTGCCAAAGCCTACATGCCTATTTTTGTTGTATCTAAAGTTAGTGGTTGAAGCACTTGATCATGCATCAGAATCCCTAAGTTGTGTTTTCAAACCGCAAGCAAATGGTTCAACATGCCATCCTTTCATTCGTGATTAAGACCATGGATTCATGTGTTATAGTAATAATATCTTTTGATTTATGCATGTCTAGATTTGGATATGACACATTTGTTATTGTGATTAATTTCATAAACTCATTGTGGGTGCCTTGCCATGTGATAGTGGAATTTTTTGAAGCCACTTAGATGTTTGGAATTACAATGGAATTGCATTTCAAGGATCTCTTCTCATTGTATAATTTATTAGACAAACTAATTGCCTATGTGAAGGACGAGGGTGGCAATTTGTCTTCGCATAAGTTGTTACTTGTGGTCCTCTAGGACTTGCAATTCCTTGGCAAGGTCGTGTTTTGGCCATGCTTTCAACAAATCATGCCAATATGCTTGTAATGATACTAAAGTTTATATTGGTTTTAGGGAGGAAGTTAGCTTGAAGGCCATTTAATCTACACTACAAAAAACAAATACATGGACTAAGAAGTTTGGCTAAGGGTGCAATGAATGGCATAAAGCATGCCTTGATGTTGGGTTCTCCCATCAAAAATGAAAACACCAATGAAGACTAGGTTTGCTAACAAGGTGATTTTATTTTAGGAAACCTTGGAGTATTATGATGCCACCAATCTATGTTATGGGAGGCAAGAAACTCAAGAATTATAAGGTCATGTGTCGATGCACACACATGAATAGTTTGTAAAGTGGTTGTTAAAACTATGTTTCCTATTGTGAAGCAATGTATCCTCAATCAAACTTGAGGATATTGGTTACTTTTTGATGCCTTAAATTATGCTATTTCAATCATTGTGTGTGTAAAATCAAATTCAACAATCTAATATTACCCCCTTCAATTTTGTGGGGGGAGGATTTTGAATATGAATTGGGGGCATTGTGGGTGCGTATGATGGTAGAGTTCAAGTTACATTGGATTCATTTCTGGCATTTACATCTTCTTACAATGCTAGCATTGTTCACAACATGTTGGCATTAATGTTAGACTCGCCTTTGATGTGGTGAAAGTGTTTGTTGGATGGGAAAAAATTATAGAAATTATGGTTAAGTATGATAGTAAGACTCTATTACCATTGATGGTGGCTACTTTTCATTTCCTAAACCCCACCATTGATGGCTTGCTTAAAGCAACACCAATTGATGATGATTCCATCTTTGGGGTAATGACTTCAAATGCAACCACTTTGCACAAGTTGTTGAAAAATGAATTGGGTTTATTCCATTTGCATGTGAAGATATAAAATTTTATACTGCCTTTGACTTGGTGGAAGTCCCATGAAGCACGGTTTCCAAATGTTTCTTTTAACATGGTTCAATAGATTCTAAAGATTCCTACATCCCATATTGAAATTGAAATAATATTCAACATTGTTGGAATGTTGACAAGCTTTTAGCGTTGTAGGCTAGGAATTGACAATTTGGATAAGTTGGTGATGATAATGAAAAATTGGTTAGTTCATGCAAGATCGAATTGCCCACAAGAATGGCAGTCCATTAATGGAATCCTTATGGAAGAGGTAGATATCATTGATGAAAATGATACATTATTGAATGTAGTTAATTATTTCAAAGTCAATCATGGGCTAAAATGTGATGAACATTTTGCTCTATTTTTTGGGGATGTGTTTTGCCATTATGTAGATTTTTGAGGTGTTAGCCCAAGTGGTTGATTACATTGGTTAGTTATGCTAGCTATTTTTAATTATGCATGGAATCACCTTCTTGTTTTCATTTCTTTAGGAGTTGGTAAAATGTCCAATGTCCCAAACACATTTGTTTTGAAGCTTACTATATTAGTTGCTAGATCTATTCCATTTTTTTGTTTTGGTTGTGTGCAAATGTGGATTTTATAGTGATTAAAAAATGGAACTTTTTGGCTAGCTTTGTCTTTACCTTACATTTAAATGGTGGCATACATAACAAACTTCATGGGTCACGATTTGGTAATAATTGTCATGCGAAATGTGTTTTCCATAGGTTCATATGGAATAGACAAGGATGTAATTCATCTACTTGTATTGTTTGAACATTGATGTTGTGCGCATTATTTAAACATGAATGTCATATGTTTATTCATATTGTTTAAACATAGGTGTTGTATGTTTATTCATGTTATTTATACATGAAAGTCATGCACATGACTTTCGTATTTCAATAATGCATGATATTCATGTTTAAATAATATGAAACTATGAAATAACAAATTTTGCACGAATTTGGAACAAACCCATGGAGCTTGTAACTTTGTGATGTACCATTGTATCAATGAATTTTTACTTCCCCTAATCTATGGCTTAGAAAAAATTACAAGAATTGAAATGACTATATTTTTTGCCAAGTGTACAAGGTGGCCATTCTCAAGAATCCATCATGGTTTTTGATATTTTGGGGTGAAGTTTCAGTCCTCCTTTGCCTCTATTGTCAAAGATTTCACATTGCAAGCCATTGTTGGATCAAGGAATGTCTAATTTAACTATGGAGAAATGATAGACCATCATAATTTACTTTCCCATGATTTCACACGCTTGGTACCATTTTTCTTCTCAGATCAAAAAATCATGATAGAGAACTAAAATCTTGAAATGTGAAATTTAGAAATGTGAAAAAAATGGTAATAAAAAAAAAGAAATGAGAAAAGAATGAAAATAAAAAGAATGGAAAAAAAAATTGCTTTAAAAAAAATGTTTCATAATTGACTTAGGCAGTATATTGGCCGGTCTTAATAAGGTCTTGCAAAAACTAACCTTTATGCATACTAACCGATTTTTACATGTAAATAAAACAAATAGATTGATACATTAGAAATTTATAGGCTTCATGGTTCCTTCCAAATTCGTGTGAAATTTATTATTTCATAGGTTTGTGTTGTTTAAACACGAATTATTTATACGTGATAGAAGTCATGTGCATGACTTTCATGTGTAGACAACATGAATATACATATAATATCTATGTTTAAACAATACGAATAGACATATGACATTTGTGTCTAAACAATGTGCATGACATCAATGTTCAAACAATACAAATAGATGAATGACATCCATGTCTATTCCATACAAACCTATGAAAACATCACAAATTTACAAGCTTCATGGGTTCGTTCTAAATATGTGTGAAATCTATTATTTTATAATTTTTTATTATTTAAACACAAAAGTCATGTGCACAACTTTTGTGTGTTAACAACACAAATAGACATACAACATCTGTGTTTAAACAATATGAATAGGCATATGACATTGATGTCTAAACAATGCACATGACATTAATGTTCAAATAATACAAGTAGATGAATCACATTCATGTCTATTCTAAACGAACCTATGAAAAATAAAATTCGCACAACCATTATTGCCAAATTGTGACTTCGGCCATGAAGTTTGTGATGAAATAGATTTCACATTATTATTATTACTAGTTGTGGCCCATGAAGTTTATGATGTATTGGTTGATTATTCCAACAAGTTGATACTAAGCAGGTCCCAAATTTTTTGAAAAATCTTAATACTTGATAGATCATGTGTGTAAGTGAAAAACAAACTTTTTTAATACCGATTTAGTCCATATTGGAAAAATCAAGAATTAGCCAACACTACTTGTAATTTCATCAAAAGAAAGGAAATAAACCTAGTAGCTTGAATCAAATCCTCGGTTTTCTTCAACACCAACTCATGCATACAACTTGCCATCCCCTAACTAATTAAATTAGACCAACGGGTTCTTAGAAAATCCTTAACATCAAGGAATTGCAACAACTTGCTCATATTTTCATAATCTATCATAGATCTACCTTCATATGCCACGTGAAAATAAACAACAAACTAGACCAATTTTTTTTCCTTTTGGCAGCAACACCATGAAAAACCTAATAGGCTATTGTGTCATTCTTAACATTTGCATATAGATGTTCATTTTTCTCATGGACTTAATTTTTTTTCATGTAGAATTTTTTAGCTTTATAGACTCTTGGGATTACAACTATAGTGTTTTCCTCCTACCACAATGTTTTCAAGGTTGTCCAACTTAGGGGTTGATAATTTATCCTTCCTTTGTATTTTGGAATAGATTTTACATTTAATCTGATGCACCTTCCCATCTTCACCCGTAATTGATTAGCCCATGAAAGTTTAGCACTACAAATGTTTTGGAAAACTTTGTTTTGTTCATATTCCTTTCATTTTTTATTTTTCTTCAATATAAATCCATAGGTCTGCCTCAGAGGGAGGAACAAAAAGAGAGAGGGGGTTTGGGGTTTCTTGGCTAGACAATGCTACATCAAAAGTGAAGGAAAACTCTTTTTAAAGAAAAAAAAATAGAACAAAGTTTTAGGGTGGATTCAAAGGTGCCATCTTTGATAATAGTGGCAGTTAGCTAGGTTGTGAAAGTAAATGGCTATAAGAAAATTAGTGATGGTTGGGTAGTGATTTATAAAACAATTGGGGATGGGCATGATGGTTAACCAACCTTAAATTTAAATGACCTAGATATGAATAATGATGGTAGCTTGCATTAAGTAGTAAACATTGAACATTTATGGCTACCTGCACTAAGCATTGAGATGTAATGGTTGCATGCACTGAGCTTGGATTGAACAACAATGGATGCCTACATTGTGCGTGCATTAAACATCAATGGTTTCCTATAATAAGCCTACATCGAACAATAATGGTTGCCTACATTAAGCCTAACAACCTTAAATCTTAGATAATGGTGATTCAAATTAATTTGTAGTTGAACAACTTGAAGTAAAAGGAACATAGTTCTCTTGACTTTGATGAAAACAAGACAAAGTCACAACAATGTGCATAGTGCAATAGACCCTTGAGAATGATCGACATCAATCAATGATGACAAAAAGGTAAAAATGAAAAGAAAGAAAGTTGAATCTTAGACAATACTTTGTTGATTATTATAGAATCCAAATTTGTGAAAAGAATTTGATTTATATGGCCTTGGTCCTTAGTCCTCCATCAATGATGATATGCAAAAGGATTTGCTAGACACCAGTGCACATTATGCACTATGTAATGGAATTGCACATTGGCACAATGCACAATGCACACAACTTGACATTACACAAGCCTCAGCCCTCAAGTTCTAAGTTGCAACCATTGTTCAAGGTTGCAGATTCCAAAATCAAACTTGAATACAACAATAATGCAAAAAAAATACAAGGGTTTAAGGCAAGGGATCAAATCTAGATTCTAGATTATAAAAGGTTCTAAATTTTCAATGCTCATTGTTCAATCCTACTAGCTGCAAGCTACCACCATCTTCAAGTTGCAAGTTACAATGTCCATGAATCTTTAATAAGTCTCTCACCTCAACATTCACAACTTCAATGTTCATTTCAAATCCCCCTTACACAATGAATGAAAGTCCCTTTAATTCCAACATATGGATCTACATTGTAGAATCGCTAGTGATCCTACTTAATTTTGTGTAGGCAACGATGGCGAGAAGTTCTCTTTGGCAAACAACAGTAGTCGGTGGAAATGATTAAAGTTACAAAAGAGATTTTGGTGAAGGACAAAAAAAAGAGTTAGGGCATTGACAAAATAAGGCATTGACTTGTCACAATCTAACCCTAAAAGCTCACCATGTGTGGCAATGGGTTTAAGGTTAGATAGTTGGTGAACCATCTACCATTTGGTCTAACCTTTTGACAAATTTGTTTTAAAACAATGTTTCTTTTTAGGCTTAAAGGTAGAAGCTACCCCTTCTAGGTGCAAATTTGGCAATATTTTGCCATTAAAAAAATGTTGCCCTCTAATCACTAGTTTTTTTCAATTGGGAATAAACATTAAAGCTTGAAGGCTTTTTTTTTTTGTATGCATCCTTTTGGTTGATTAACATGGAATTTTAAAAAAAATGGTAGATAATCACAAACACATCCATGTGTACATTATCTTTTGAAGTAAAATTTGATTTTGACTGTAACTTTTCATTTTCATGATGAACCAACAACAATGCAAGATCTTCAATTGTTTCCACAATGATTGAAGATTTGATTCGTTCTATGCTCATGAAAGCCTCAATGCCAAGGGTAAGAACTTTGAATTTGAATGTCTTATCACTACTATTACATTTTATTTTTCCTTGTTCCACTTTTTTTATGAACCTTTTCATGCAATAATTCAACTATTTTATCTATAATTTCCTACTTCAACATTGTGTACCTAAAGCTCTTCCCTTTTGATTAATGGTACATTTTGGATTTATCATGGGAGAACATGTCCTACTTTAGTGCTTAATTGAAGCGAGTTTGTCTATGACTTAAACAACATGATGTTTCCCATGTTCTTTGTTGAGCTTTCAGATTATAGATAATCTTATCTTGATAATGGTTTCATTCACGTTAGCAATTCAATGTGCGCATTGACACATATTCCTACATTGTTATTTTATCATAAGCTACAACACCGTTTATGAATCTTAAATGGTGTACATTCTATCCTTGTTTATGCAATATATTTTGTGGTTTTTTATATGATGCTTTTACACAAGGCTAGATGTTTGTTTTGTTGCATTAATTTGTCCATTTCCCCAACATGTCAATTGTGCCTAGATCCTTTTTGCCTTTGCTCCATAGTAGGTGGATGCAAATGTTATATTGTGCACACATTCCTTATTTTTAAAATATAAGTTTAGTTTGGTTTGATAATTAGACTACTTCTATTTTGATGGTTGGTGTGGTTTTGGTTTAATAGTTGGACACAAATGAAAGGTTGGCAACTTCATGACTACTTAATGTTGTTTGGCATGATATAATGTGAGCATCAACCTTCATGCCTATTGACATCTATTGTCATTGTTAACTTGCTTTCCACATCAACTCCAATACATTTCTAAAATTTAATTTGGTTGTTGCATCATTCCATGCTCAATTTTAATTTTCAAAGTGCAAATGGCATCATGTATTTTATTTCAATGTTTCAAACTGTTAAGTTAATGGGTTGTAAATCACATCACTAATCTTTATTTAACAAGCTATTCTTTAGCAAGGATGTAAGTAATATTTTAATTGCATTGGTGGAATATGGTTCTCAATGAATTTGGGATTTGCAACTCAAGAATTATGTGGAATTTTTATTGATGCATAATTATGGTGGCAACCATCTTCCTAGTGTTTTGAGGCATCCATGTTGATTTAAATTTGCAAATGGCTAAAATTCAACCAATTATAATAGGTCATCAAGCATAAGCCAATTACAGTGGCATAATCATCCTTAGTAGTTTTCTAGATGACATTTTATGCATTGAGATTTTCCATATATGTACAAAGGTGTAAAGGATGAATTATTGAATTTATTCCATGGTTGAAGGCTTGTTTCCAAGGGTTACAAATGACTTGGAAGGCAATTGCATGTATTAATGTGGTTTGGTGTGTTTTCCATGTCAATAAATATGATGATACAACCTCTCATTGGCTTAATGTAGAGGATATAGATGTTGGGCTTTTGACCAATTGATGTTTGGAGGAGGTCATTTGAAATGTTCATACACAAGGCAAAAGGAGAAAAGGTGTACGAAGGTTTTCATTTTAAATCCTTGGCAAAATTCAAACACATTAGGAACAAGACGGACATGATGGTGGGGGAGACAAACTTAGGTATTGTGATGAAAGCCCTTTAGATTGTGAGTTTGATGCTGCATGTGGATAATTATGTTGCATTTTGAAAGATGTCATGGATGGTGATGAAGATTGAGAACATGTCCCTTGTTGGATTTTGAAGGAGGACATGCATGATTTGCAATCGGTTGATGAATTTTTATGTTGTTGATGAAGGCTTCACACTTGAGGATTTTCCAATGGCATTTTGAGTTTCACATGCTTTAATTCACATTTAAACCTAAACTTGTGTGTAATTCATTAGGTTGAAGTTTTTTCATTCTTCAAACACTTCCATCTTTTACTTATTATTCAATGGATTGTGATACATGGAAAATACATTAAATGGCATAGTTTTAAAATTTTTCTCAATGCTTCATGTTTTGTGATAATGAGGTCCAAGTGCATTTAATTATATTAGACTTTTGTTTACATATGGATGTGAATCTAAGGAATGAATGGGCATAATAGGGTTCAACATGTGCACACCAACAATAATGTTATGTGTTATATGCTCAATTTCCAATCACATAGTATGACTGCCATTGAAAATGAGAATAACATGTAAACTTATGGGTAGCTATGATTTAGGTTAGGTTACAATGAAAAAGTAGAAAAAATGTGTAAAAAATGTGTATTGTTAGTTCATGACATGGAATTCAATGGGTATCTCCTTTTGTATGAAGTTTGTGGATTTAATTTTTGTCAAGAATGAAGGAATGATTGTAATTTTTAAAAATGTAGAGCTAAAACAAAGGGAGGTCCATGCAAGTTGCATTAGAATACAAAAATTAATATCAACAAATTTGATATGGTGTCAAAAGTCCAATGGTTCATAATGTGAATGTTGCTACTCCTCTTCCCACCACAAGATTGATGCTCATTGCAACCATTAACTTGTGTAAAGCTTGATTCACTTGAGTAGATGCAATATGGAACTCCTTTGCTTTTCAAGTAGAATATGGTGAATTCTCTAGATAATGGATGT
>Ga0116229_10010523_pt1 | contig 13854 bp, 7 predicted proteins | sample S1TSphgellanicum_3_FD_87313 | JGI IMG/M metagenome (GOLD analysis project Ga0116229, IMG submission 87313) | Host-associated microbial communities from peat moss isolated from Minnesota, USA - S1T2_Fc - Sphagnum magellanicum MG | ecosystem: Host-associated > Plants > Peat moss > Unclassified...
CAAAATATGTAAGGAGATATGCATGCTATCCTCCCATCCAAGAGGCTTCTCATTAGAAAACTACTGTAAAGTTGGGAGTAGTAGCCAAGATGTTAGCGAAGAAGTGGATTGCATCCAAGAAGATTTTCTCAATAAAAATATTGTTATAAAGTTTGTGTATTGGCCAAGAAGTTAAAAACACAGTTTGCAACAACAGCTTTTGATGATCAATTTGTGTGAAACAAAGTTTCAACACCCCAACTTCTCAAAACACTGGAAGTAAGTACCCAAATTTGTAAGAACATTTTATGGTTCCGATTAAAGAAAAATTTCACATAAGAGAGAATAGAGTTCCCTCTAAAGTAAGAATAACACAGCATCAGAATTCTGAGTTTGGTCATACACAGGGTGAGATTAAAAAAAAACTACCAAAAAAGTATATTAGCATTCAATGGGGGGAAGAAACTCAGAAAACCATCACTTTTGGCGATAAACTGGGTTTCATCCTGTCTTTCCTTTTTCCTGAGCGTCTCCACTGCTGCTACATATATTTTATACTGATCCGAACTTCACAACTACTATAATTAGTCTTGACCAGTCTCCACCCAAATCAGCATTTTATACTGAGATTTAATGGAATGTCTTTACTTTGCAAATACTACTGAAAGAGGGGATAGGAGGTGAAAGGAGGCCCAAAGACAGCGTGTGAAGACAGGGTTACTTTACAGATAACTCAAATCTTGACAAAAGTCAAGAGCACTGATGGTATTGTGAGACAGTGATTTGTGACAAAAAGTGTGCAAGAAAGTTTGGATGCCAGAACTCTCTCAAAAGTGCAAAGTATTTAACTGAATTGCAATTGCCATATGAAACTGGGAGAATTATCATCATAACCTTTTTTTCTTTTGGTACAAAAATTGACAAAGAATACCAGTCTCATAAAATCAGTTTTGAGAACAGGAACATGTCAAACCTAAAACATCTAGGGACATTGGTTTAGTGTACACATGATGCAAGGGATTTTGCACACTTTTTAGTATGATATCCCCTCCCCCTATGTATAGGGTGCAAACCTCATAGAAACCCTCTCTGCCCTATGTAAGTAAGAACCATCATCCCCTGAAGGGAAGTGAATTGAGGGAAATTCATGGTCAATTCTGGTACTAGTTTAGTGATCTGGGGAAAGGAAAAGGAAACATATCTGTGTTGTGTAGTGTGACTAAATAGGGTGCATTACAACATGTGACATCTGGTAGGCAGCCAAACTCCGCACGGTGATGGGGTTTGTGCCATTGTTAAAGAGATAGAGGTTTGCAAGGTTGTCGACAGCAGTTCTAGGATACACCCGTGCAGTGATTGCGGTTCGCCCACCTTGCACAAAGCTTTCCACAATTGAGCGATCCACCTGTGAACACAATAAAAACAAGTTTGCTGTTAGTCATGAACAGAAAAGGAAAAATTTACACATTTCAGATTCAATGAAGCTGGCACTATGTCTAGATACATGACAACAAAGTAGAGAATTTCAAACCTGCTGATAGCTGCATATGAATATGCTATGTAACAGGAAACCAAACAAAAAAAAAAGATGGTTTGTGTTTGTACACTTCTCTCAGCAAGCAAATTAACAAATGGTTTGAGTAGAGTCTGGCTGCATGCTGCATGTACGCCTGAATGCTTGTATCTATATCTATAGAGAAGTCTTACTATTAGATGAGCTAATGAAAGTTGGGTTTCATTCAGAAAATGAAGGAGGAGAATCTCACAAGTACACGGAGGGACAGAAAATCTTCTGTGGGCAAAACTGTGACATGAGTGCCGTAAATTGTGGTATCAATGCCAGGGAGTAAAGACGATCTGCAAAATACAAATGCTCACAATGAGATTTTCTTGCTCTTCCAGTAATGATGCAATTGCTGTGGACAGTTTATCTCTCAAGAACATTAGCTGCAAGAATCAGAACATCCGCTAAACAAGAAAACAACTAGTGAGGAGGCTTTTTCTTCAGTATGTCTAAACACACCTGCTTTGGTCACTGCAAAATCTTGTGGTCCAGTGACCATCTTGTGTATGTGCAATGTAGAAGAACACAGCTGTTTGCTCCTGGAAATCATTGTCTGTTAAGACAAGCAAACCAAAAGGCCCAAAGATGCCTCGCTGTGCAGATCCACCCTTACTGCAATCAAATTCAAAATTGAAGTTGGCTTCATCTACAACAACACCTGCAGCTGATATGTTTGGGTACTCAAACACTACCTCCACATCCAACTGCACATAGCACCATTCAATTGACAGATAAAAAGAATTGTCAGATTTCTGGATACCCACTGATGATTGGCTGATCTAAGAATTGCTCCAAGTCATTTCAAAACCATGCACCACCATCACAAGAATAATGACAAGAGGTCAGTTTTGCAATTGATTCTTCAGATGGGGATGTAAAGAACAACATGCAATCTCTGGACCCTTTGTAGCACTCACCTGACCACCTGCAGCACCTTCAACCTCCACAAGTGCACCTGCATCGAGCTTCACATCTGTCATCGATAGCTGCTCCCCTCTCAATGCATCAACTTCCTCAATGGGCCACTCAATGAGGTTGACACCAGTCTTGCTATCCAGAGCAAGGGTCCTTGGAATTCCCTGCACAGCAGAAACAGAACCAAGGGTAAGAAGAGAGAAAACCCCTTAGAGACCACATCAAGCTAGCTCCCACATCCTCTCAAACTGCTGAAATGGGTTGCTGAAATTGTTGCTGCTATTCAATGACAAAACAGTGAGGGGGCAGACAAATCTCACCAAAACAGATGACCAGCCCTTTGCAATGTCCATAGCTTCAGTGTCAGATTCATTCACCCATGCCCACACAACACGTCTGTTCTTGATGGGATCATAAAGGGTTTTGGAGGCATAGAACTTCCCATAGTCATAGAGAAATCCATGGCCGATATCACGCTCTGGATTGTCAGGGGTAAACTTGTGAGCAACTGCATCATATGTGCCAATGGTATAGTAATCTTTCCCCTTTTCGATGAGGCTTGTCTTGAAGACATATTTCTGCTGAGTGGCCAAAAGGGGGGAGTCATTGTTTGTGGGAGTGTGGGCATTGTCGTAATCTACAGGGAAGAAATCAACACACTCCCACATTCCAGTTCCGGGCAAAGTATGCAACAGATTGTCCATCAACTCCCAGTGCTTCAGATCTGTACTTCTGTACAAAAGAGAAATGCCTCTATCCCCTACCTTTCCTCCCACTGTGAAAACCCAACTGCCATCTTCTTCTAGCCAGGCACTTGATGGATCTCTGAAATCCTCCGGACCCACATCAGCAGGATGTGTGATCAAAGGATTCTCTGGCACTTTGATCCACTTTCTGAGCAATGGGTCTGATGGATCCGCAGGCACTGCCATGTTTTGCATCTGCTCTGATGTACCCGCAATCCTACCTGATCCACACATAAGAATAGTAAGAAGATGGATCTTGAGTAAAGCTTAGAAAACCTTGGTCTGTAATAATAATCAACACCCACAACTCTGTAACCTTACGAGAGTGAAAGAATCCTAGGAACAATCCTTTTTGCAGAGCAGAGCGGCAGAAAAAACTGTTCTTTGAGGAGGAATGAAGGGGGCTCTGTCTGACTTACCAGTGTAAAGAATGAAGGGGACGCCATTAGGGTCCATGGTAGCTGAGCCTGACCAAGCTCCCATGGCATCGTACCACTGGTCAGGCTCCAAAGCAGTCTCCAAGTAGAGCCAGTGCACCAGATCTGTGGAGACGGCATGACCCCAAGCCATGTTGCCAAACACGGCTGCGACAGGATTGTACTGGTAGAACAAATGGTAGTATCCCTTGTAGAACATGGGAGCTGCAAATCACACCATACGGAAACCGACTGTCAATTTCTTTACTTGGCATAAAAAAATTCTCTGAAGATTATTACTTAGAATGCAGATTTTTGCCAGCAAACGAGCATTGCGATGTTAAATCCAATAGTCTTCTCTTACATAATCGAAGGAGTCCAGCACTTCTGCAAATCTGACGAAGTACGATTACGAGAGAAAGTTCCTGCAAAGATAGATTTTGCAGGAAAGTCTAATCTCGCTGTCTGCTGCAACATCATAAGCTCTGCAAGATTACTGCAGAAACATAGAACTGGATTGTAGCTTTCTTAGCAAGATTGTTTTTGCAGGAAAGTCTAATCTCGCTGTCTACCGCGACATCATAAGCTCTGCACGATTGGTGCAGAAACATTGAACTGAATTGTAGCTTTCTGAGCAAGATCTCGCTGTCTATTGCAAGAATCTCGCAGAGTACTGCGACATCACAAGCTCTGCAAGATTATTATAGAAACATTGAACTGAATTGTAGCTTTCTGAGCAAGATTTTGCAGGAAAGAATCGAGCGCTGTCTACTCCGACATCACAAGCTCTGCAAGATTGTTGCAAAAACGTTGAACTGAGTTGTAGCTTTCTGAGCAAGATTTTGCGGGGAAAAATCTTGCTCTCTACTGTGGCACCATAAGCTGCAAGATTACTGCCAAAAAAGACATTGAACTGGATAGTAGCTTTCTGTGCGAGATTTTGCAGGGAAGAATCTCGCTGTCTACTGCGACATCATAATCTCCGCAAGAATATAGCAGGAACATTGAACTGGATTGTAGCTTTCTGTGCGAAGATTTTGCAGGAAAGTCTAATCTCGCTGTCTACTACGACATCATAAGCTCTGCAAGAATATTGCAAAAAACATTGAACTGAATCATAGTTTCTGAGCACTTGTCTCAACACTTTGCATGAAAGAATCTCGCTGTCTACTGCAACACCATAAGCTCTGCAAGATATTGGAAAAAACGTTGATCTGTATTGTGGAGCTTCTGATCAAGATTTTTTTAGCAGGAAAGAATAATAACGTTATCTACTGCGACATCATAAACCGACGATTACTGCAGAAAAATTGGACTGGATTGTAGCTTCTGAGCAAAATTTTGCAGGAAAGAATCGGGCTGTCTACTTCGACATCATTAGCTGCAAAAACTGTTGCACGACTATTGCTAAAACATCGACCTGTAGTGTGTAGCTTCTGATCAAGTATTTTTTTGCAGGGAAGAAATTTGCTATCTACAGCGACATCATGCTTGCGACAATACTATTGCAAAAGAACATTGACCTGAATTGCAGCTTCTGATCTCAATGGAATAGCAAAACAAATCAATGGAAGCAAAAAGCCGGAGAGTTCTCGTGCGACGTTGCAGAGAAATTAGTGAGACTTACCATTAGGATCTGCAGATTGGGAGCAAGAACAACACGTCCAAGCATCACGCGACATGCCACACGAGAAACAAACACCGTTGTCAACAGTTTCATGCAATAATGATCAGATTGGAGAATAACGGCCAGGAAGACAAAATTTGCAGCAACAACAGCAACAATAATGGCATCACCTCTCGCGGACTAACAATATCTACTGCAAAAGCATTCTTGCAGAAAAGAACCAAGGGAGCGCTTCATGAGAAGTGCGGGCTTCGCTTTGTACCGTTCATCCAGTTCTTAGCAGGCTGGTAATGGAACGAAGTCCGATGCGGTTGCTGCACAGCTTCACGATCATCGCGCAGCTTCATCGCAGAAGCAACAGAGCCTTGTTGAAGTCCATTAATAAGGAAAAGAGCAGACGGCGCTGCAGCAGTGCCTCTCACAAACGCCTCAATGCGCGGGTACAAGCTCACTACCCCGTGTAACGCCACTATCAAACAACAAATCGTTACAAAAACTGTCGACGCCACTCTCAACGCTCTTCTCTGGCGATTCCTGTCTTGTTCTTCATCATCAAGATATGCTGTAGCAGCAACTGCTGCCGCCGCAGCCTCTGCTTGCGACCCGGCCAATCCCACATAATATTCACTCCCTGCAACAACACCACCACCAGAAGCTGTTCTACCACCAACAAGAACACCACTCTCAAGATCAGGAATCATTCTCTTCTCCTCTTTGGATCCCATCTGACCTTCTTCTCTCACCAAAAAAAAAAAACAAAAGAAACTTCAATCTTGTACAAGAGCTTGGATCCAACTCCCGCAAACTCCTCCAAGTCTCGATCAAGTCTAAGTAGCTTCTTCTTCAACCCGATTCCTAGAACAAACTTCGATTTTGGACAAAGTTTGGATCAAAACGATTCTTTCTTTGGATCAAAATTGCTACCAAAAATTGGCTCAAATTGCGACAAAAAATTCTCCAAAATTCCTCACTTCCTCTCCACTGATTTTTTGGATTTTTGGTGTCGTTCTCACGTGACTCTACGCAACGGAAAATTTTCGAAACTTTCACGAAAACAGAAAAGAGCAGCCACGAGAGAGAGAGAGACCGAAAGAGAGAAGAGGGGACGTGAAAAGATAAAGAAGGAAGAAAGAAAGAAAAAGAAAAGAAAAAGACCGCCAAAATCGACCAAAAGTGCGGGAAAAGAAAAAGAAAAAGGAATAAAATGAGGGAAACCTTAGGCGGAGTGAGAAAGAAGGCAATAGGTAAATAGAAGGATGTAAGAAAATTTATGACGAAAATGAGAGATGAGGAAAAGAAATTTGGGGAGAGGCGAGAGAGCGGGAGGAGGGAAGTGAAAAGTTGGGTGCAAATGGGAATTTTGTGACTGAGTTCGAAGAGCTGCTCTTCCCCCCCTTATAAAGAGAAATTTTGTAATTTTTTTTTTGTGGGGGCTTGGGAGGTGGAGGGTGGACCCCTTACCTCATTACAATTGCATACCTATTATGAGTTTTTATCCTTTACGAACTTCATGAAGAAGTTCTAACTTTCGCACTTATTGTTTGACTCTAGGTTGTGATGTCAAGTAATAGTTCGAGTGGTACGGCCGGATTCCCTATTAGTTGTGGTGGTAAATAATAGGCGGCCGGATCCCCTATTAGTTCTGGTGGTAAAGAATAGGTGGCCGGATGGCTGTGGGATCCGGAATATCTCAAGTGAATTTGAGTTCGACTTTGCATATCAATTTTCATGTTGTGGTTTCGTTTGAACAAGTTTGTACGATTTGCTTGTAAAGGGCAACAGACTGCGCACATACGCTTGAATTCGTCCGCTCAGGGGGGCTCTGTCAGCTGGGCTTGCGCTCTGCTCAGAGGCCAAAGTGAGAGGGACTTGCATATCTGCTCTGCCCGGACAGAGCGCTCTGCTCTCCACAACATACCAACCTTCACAAAACATTACATACCAGCCCCACAGCCCACTGTCGCACCCTGTGCAAAAAAAACCACTCGCCAGTCCAGTATCCCAAGGGCTTCACAACCCGACCAAAAAAATTAAATTAAAGAGACCCATTCCTCCACCCTTTTACATTGATCAAAGAAAACACATTTATACTTGTCATTTTGACAAACTTGTAATGTTGTTGCTTATATGACATTGATTTCATAATTATCAATGAAAATAGCTAGACACAGCTTCAAACAGAAAAATAAGAAAGTGGCAGTGTTGAATTATGGTAAGAATTATTATCCATATCTTCAATGCAATGTACCCAAAAAAAAAAACATGACCCCAAACTCAAAAATTAAAAAAGACATGGCCCCAAACCCAAAAATAAAAGGGGGCTTAATTCTTTCTAGTGTCCAAACAAAACTTGAACCCCTTCTGTTTATGGTGCACTAATAATTGTCAAAATGGAATAGAATTGAAAAACTTACAGCCCCCTAAAGTAAAGGGGGTCAAGAATTCAAAAAAACAAACCACCAACCGTTACAAAGGTCGGTTCTCGAACACCCAAAAATTCCCTGTATGTTGCTCTGTTGCTATTAAAGTTGACAGCTCATTTGTATAAATTCAGGTGCAGCTTCTATAGCACTTTAAATCATTTAAAACGAATGAGAAACAAGAAAGTTATGAGGTTTGAAAGTAGGAGAGGTCCAAGGAGAAAAAAAATGAAAAAAAAAGGTGTTTTGCAAGTTGGAAAACCTTATTTTCTTTTTTGTTATTTTTTCATTACTCATTTTCTGTTGCGCTTCAAAGATGATTTCTAGAGCTTGAGGCAGTGCTCTTATAACATTTTAAATCACTCATATTGAAGCACATATGATGAAGATATAAATAAGTGTTCGATCATAGGCAGGTGATCGGTGATGAGCCGATTTACCCTACCCCCAAAAAAAAAAAAAAGAACCGGTGGCTGAGTGGCTGAAGACCAGGATCGAAATGCGTATCAGCCCTGTCGCTCAGCCACCACATCATTCATTTTACAGGCAACAAAATTAGCACCAATCAGCTCAGGCTTAGAGAGACTATGTAGTAAACTCCCATCTTCTCCAATTGGCATCCCTCAATCTTGTCTTTAATTCATACATGAAATGTTTGTGAATGATGATGGCCCATTCTTTTCTTCTTCTTTTACTACTTCTAGTACATAGCATTTATGAATCATATATATATATGATATTTCATGTGTGATAATTTAAGCTTTTATGGGGGTAGTTGTTGTTGTTGTTATACCATGTTTGGGTGATTTTGGCAGTTTATAGAAATTTGTCGTGGTGTAGTAGCACTCGGGTAGTTTCAATGTTAGACAAGAGGGTCCGTGATTTTGGGTGTTCACCTAATGAGATTTGTTGTGATGTAACTACTTCGTACATAATCGGGTGTCTTAACCTTAATGTAAGACACACGCTGGGGGTGGGGCTTCACAAACAATCCTCAATTGCTTTTAATATTGTATGCAACTGTCCAAGGGCTTTGCCACACACCAACAATCTTTCCAAACTTTGTAACTAGGTTAAGCATAGAAGGCATTGGTTAAGGTGTTTCAAAAAATGAAATGGGAACTCCAATGGGCATTTCTCTTTTCAAAACATATCACCTATCTTTTTATTATTATTATTATTATTATTTTCACACTATGATACATTGATACCCGAAATAATGATAATAATAATAATAATAAATATTGCCAGTGCTTTATGCAGGGTAATACCCTCTCAGAGAAGGGCATTCCCAAAATAAGCACCCTTAGGCTCGGCCTCACATAGTATTTTAGTTTGGTGCCATGTTCTAAGGGTGTTTAAAACCACCAAAAAAAAAAAAAAAACTTCATTAAATTCTTTGTTCTTAAAAACACCTCAAGTTTTTTTTTTTCTAAATTAAAATTTAAAAAAAGAAAAAAACGCTTCAGACTGCACAATACAAAACTCTGTACAAATTCCCCATTTGATTAATAAGTAATAGCACCTAAATACCCCACTTTCGCTGAATGAAAATAGGCTAAAATTTGGGTTCTTAAAACCCTAAGCTCATGGTACCCAATTCAACTAATTAACTTTCAACAAACCTGATTTTTATAATTTTATGGCGGGTTTTGAGGGGGGGGGAAGGAAGGAGGGTGAATCCCTGGGTGACCCGGAGACAACCATGCAGCATAATATCGGGCTTTACAGTACAGGCCTGGATAAGAGCGGGTGACGTGTGACGGTAGGTTAGGGAGTACGGTCCAGTATGAAACCGCCACATGGACGTGGGCCCGGTGATCTGTAGCCCTGAGTTCGGACGGGTCCCCACCCTAATTTACATTTTAGCTGCTTACGTGTTTCTTAGGTACCCTTGCAGTGTGCACTTTTTGCCATGGTAAAAAGTAAGTGAAGTCAAGTTACTGGATGATGTTTCTCAAGAAAAAAGGTTAAATTCGGCTTTGAGCGAGGAAAATAAAGAAGTGAATTTTGGCAAAACTCACAAAACTTGGTTCGGTATTTTCAGAATTTTTAATTAATAAAAAGTGTTTGGCCAATCCCATGCACAAAATGCCCCAAACATGGGCTCCGTACACCTATGTTCATGCACCACCAATGACGAAGAATTATGGTCAAAAATAGTAACCGAATAAGTGAATGAAAGAGAGCAAGATAGTCCATGAATGCAAAACTTTGGAGTTTTATTGGTTGAATTAACCACCCATTTGTAAAAGGAAAATCCAAATGGACGAATACAAAAGCATAGATGACCATTAGTTTCATGGATTCAACAACGTATTCCATTTCGAATTTTGATATCCCGAAAACGGTTTAGGGTTTTGAGTTTTGATACCGAAAAGATGATGGTTTCTTTTGTTTCTCATTACAAGCCACACCTTTAACTAAGGTGACCCCACAAATACACTCAAAGACTAAGTAGTATTTACCCAAACCAAAGTTTGGAACCATGGTGGGGAGTTTTTCATTGGGGTTTGTGGGCATATCCTTTGATATGCCCGCCCCCACACCGCCGCCCTCCCCCAAAAGAAGAAAATAGGGGCAATAGCTGCTATAACAATGTGATTTGTTCACTAATTAAGTTCAATTAACCATATATTGATCACATTTGCCCATGTACAAACAAGGTTAGTAAGATGTTTAACACCTTCATCCTACCTACATTAGATTTTGTTTGGTGAAGGAGTTCCGAGTTATGAATTACTTTCAATTAGCCTAAATAATAATAATGGGGGCTTTTGATCTTCCATTGAAACACATGGTTTCCACTTCCAAAGGTTCATGCGACTTTCAATAAGTCAAGTGCTCCATGTTCAATAAAACAATGATTTTGATTATGGGATATTGTGTGCCGACCATGTTATTGAAATTTGTCGGTTCATGTATCCCCAAGTTGTTAAACAAATCGCCAACAAATGGGTTTGTTGCCTAGGGGCACTTTCCTCCCCCTCCTCCTCATTTAGAGTACAACCCAAGTCATTAGCTCCAAGTTCAAGACCTCATTACCTAACCAAGTCAAATCCATGGCATGCAATGAACCCATAAGTCATCTCCACAAGAGAGAGAAATTTCAAAACATGCTTTGCAACATTCCCCTAAGCAATTGGCAATTCTTGTGATTGCAAATATTTTTGTTCTATTTCTCTAAGGAAAATAAACATAATGTGAACTTTCTCCATATGTGGGACAAGCATGGTTTCTTCTCAAGCAAGCATCTTATGGCGGTTGATTTGGTAACCTGCATGTACCCTCGCCTCCCAAGAAAGTAGTGAGTAAGAGCATCTCCACAGGTGCTCGGTATTTGACTCCAGAAAGTAAAATTTATTGCGAAAAAATCAAAATGTGCCGGTTTCGTTCAGGAAATTAGTTTTTTCTGCACCAAATTCGTGGCTGGTAAAAGGCACAGCACAGTTGTGCACCTCAAAAAAAAGTGTAATCAATTGGACCTGACTGCGGCTCAGTATTTGTGATTGGTCAATCATAATGGTTGGTCCAGGTGGTTTGCTATTAGTATATCCACGTATATGCAGTTACAGTTTTATTAGTGGGGTTGCCAAAAAAATAAACAGCTAAACTTAGACATCTAATTTTATTATCCAGAGTGACATACTGAGCACCGTTAGAGATGCTTAAAATTGTGACGGAGACAAAACACCCCCACAACCACTTGGAAGGAAGGAATGACTCACAACGAATTAGCCTTGATGATAAGTGTCACTCACCTCTTATCTTATTCCCCATAGCTTATCCAAAACCGGACCCAACCACAATACACTTTGAACACAAAACTCCTTGATCTACAAAAGGGAATCATTGTTTGAGAGGAGTGGAATTTTTTTTATAACAAAATTTTACATGCCACTTGTCGCACAACGGAATGATGTACTCAGCTTAAAGATTCCTTAGTGGCCATCCAAACTTCACCACATATGCAAAAGACGGACCTTCTTAGGCAATGAGTTCCCGAACAACGACACGAAGGCACCAAAATAACAACAATTGTATAAAATTGTGAAGTGGAATCTTATTGCAAACTTGGCAAATCTAGTCATAACTACCTAAAGGGTGGTGGAAAAAGAACAAAAAGTGCATTATAGAAGGGGCAAAAAAATATAAAGAGAAAAGTGCCACGCTTGATTAGTTGAGGCTTTCATACACATAAGTCATCATATATATGCAAAAACGAATTGCCACTTGGCAATAAAGATGTGGGTAGCTTTGGTGATTGCATGGGCTATACAATACTTTTTCATAGAATGTATCACCTAGTAGTACACTTACTCTTTTGCAGTTGCAACAAAACAAAAGGTGGACTCAACACACACACACAAAGACGAGAGAGTGTACCGATACCATATGAGGTGTAAGATGATTTTTGTCAATTTGGAAATGAACCCAATGCCATTTGACACATGGCACATAGAAATTTTCCTCATTGTCCTCTAACTTACTATCTTTTCAATCATCCAAAACTTATTCTTTTTAATTCTCTTTTTTTTCTTCATTTTTTCAAGATGATACCAAAAAAAAAAATAAAAAAAATCCACTCTTTCCAATTACCTCCCACTACATTAGAAAATTAGTCAGAGGTTTTTACATCCAAGGCATGAATGCCAGGTCAACAAGAATGAGTTAAAATTTTGGTAACAAAATGGATGTGTTCAGTATGGGATTTCATTTTTACTAAAAGACTTGACATCCAAGTGAAAGTGGAAGCAAGAGAGTTGAGATTTTTGTTTTTGTTGAGTCCAAACTAGGGTTTAGGGTATAGGTAACCTGTATGGCTCTCCCTTTTTTGTTCAAAGAATTTAGTTAGTGTGTTTTTTTTTAAATAAATGAACCCAAAATTCCACCCATTGTTTTCATACATTAATAGCTGTCATGAACTTAGAGGAGGGAAGGAAAAATGGTGAGCTGTGATGCCACATCACTATATATGTAATTGTCCTCACACCCCAAATGGGCTTTCAGGAAAAGCCCAACTCCAAGCTGAGTCAAGCCATCCCACATGCCCAATAAGTTGTGCTCAAAATAGGCATCAGGTGAACCAATACTTACAATGGGAACATGGGGAAAAATTTTGGGAACATATTGAAAAAAAAAACAATCCCCCTTCCCCCCCCTCCCTCAAAAACCCAAAAGAAAAAAACTAAGCCCCCCTGAGCCTTCTCATTGGCTGCATGAAATTTCTAATTCCAAAATGATTTGTCACCATTTTCAACTTGGACTAATTAATACCCCCATTATAAGTTGGGGGTACTTATTCAAACTATGCCGAAAACCCTAAATGTTATTTGGTTGCTGCAAGTAAGAAGAGCATCTCCACCAATGTTCAGTATGTGACCCTGCCAAAATGTTTCTCACATCCAAGTTTTTAGTTACTAACGCTTTTTCCAACCCCACCCATAAAACTGAAACTGGGTCTGCAAGTACGTTCGAGACTCGTAAGAGCCACCCACTGGAACCAATCAAACCATCTACCCAATCAGAAACAGGGAGCAGTCAATAAATACGGTTTCACTCTGTTTATTATACCGTTTCACTGCTACTCCAGGGCTCTGAAAGCTGTGCAAGTTTTGCAGGGTCCCAGTACTCTTCCAGTGGATGCACTGGATTGGACTGGTGAACCTCATTCAAGAGCCCTGGAGTGAGCCAATGGAGTATTATTTTCCCTCTCCTTTCCCCATAGGCTGCTTGATGTGTTCTGACTAGATTGAGCATTTGCTTACACACACAATGTCCCAAGGCTAAGGAGAAAATAAACAAAGATGGACCCCAACTATGGTGGTTGTTTAGTGTGTAGCTTATCACATACAAAATGCACATGCAAGAGCATCTCCACCAATAACAATACAAGAACAGGGGGTGGGGCGGGGCGGTGGTTGTGCAAAATATTTTAGATGCAATATATAATTTTTATATAGTGTAAAATTAAGTTTCAACATGTAAATATCCGTAGGATTCAATGATCTCTCCAAAAGAGTGAACAACAATAAAATAGCTTATTATCTATTTTATGGGTTGGCCATAAAGATTGGCCAAGGTGATGATGGCATTGCATTTAAATGGTCTCTCACCTTATACTATCCAATTTCTCATGTTTGTTGCTGAGGATTGCATCACTTATTTGTGCATTCTAACCATGTGC
>Ga0116229_10010524_pt1 | contig 13853 bp, 11 predicted proteins | sample S1TSphgellanicum_3_FD_87313 | JGI IMG/M metagenome (GOLD analysis project Ga0116229, IMG submission 87313) | Host-associated microbial communities from peat moss isolated from Minnesota, USA - S1T2_Fc - Sphagnum magellanicum MG | ecosystem: Host-associated > Plants > Peat moss > Unclassified...
CCGCGATCAGGTCCTGATTGCGCATGATCTTGGAGACCGCCGCCGCCATCTCCGGCGTCAGACCGGGCGCCAGGGCCGCCAACGCCGCCCCATCAGCCTCGTAGGACAACAGCCAGTCCCGGAACTGGCCGACCGTCATGGAGGCCACGGGCGCGAAGGCGATGGCGTCGTGGCTATCGAAGATCAGGCGTGTGACCTCGTCGGTCTCATAGGGGATCAGGGGGTGGTCGAGGACATGGCGCAAGGGCAGGTCTGCGAGCGCCATCCGCGCCGCCACGCGGGCCCTTGCGCTCCCGGCCGCAAGACCCGCGAGCTGATCGCCCGACCTCAAGGGCGAGGCCTGGGCCAGAAGCTGTTTCAAGCTGTCGAAGCGATAGGTTTCGCCTCCAAGCGTCCAGGTATAGGCCACGGTCGGGGTCGGCGCCTTTCGATCGAAACCAGAAAAGGTCCTTCAGCCCTTGATGTGTTTCAGAGGCTAGGGCGTTCTGCAAACAGGAAAGGCGCCCTTGCGCCGTCGCCCGCCGCTATTGATCGGCAAGTGATCAAAATCTGGCGTTTAAGTCCTGCCCGGCCGTCGGCGCCTTAGGCGATGGGGCCACGTACGGGTAAATGCAGACGGTTTTCTCGCCTGTCCTGGCGGCTAGGCTTTCATAGCCGCGCTTTTCCCAAGTTAGGCGGCGTTATGTACGCAATCGGTTCAGTTTTATTTTGACCGCAAAAATAAATCACCGTAATTTAAATTGGCTAGTTTGGTCCGCTCGGTTGGAAATTTTGGTAAGATTTTCGAAAAATGTCGCAATTAGATAGTAAAGATCAACGAAAAATCGCTGCTCAACTGCAACGCGTTTTGGTTGTTGAGCCGTTGCCGGCTCCGGCAAGACTATTGAGCGATCTTCTCAGGTCTATGGGCGGTCAAGACATTCACTGCTCGGTTAACCAGGACGGCGCGATTGAGGCCTGCGCTGCGATGAATCCTCAAATCGTGTTCACTGAATACTTAGGTCCTAATCTCGACGGTTTAGGCTTCGTCCGCGCGCTTCGCCGGAGCCTTATGCCTTGCCGCAAGGCGCCTGTGATCTTGATGACCACTGAAGCGACCGCGCAGACCATAAACGCGGCCCGCGACGCCGGCGTGCATGAGTTCCTGCGCAAGCCGTTCACCCTGGGCGACCTGACCAAGCGCCTCGAAGCTGTGACGCTGCGGAGCCGATCTTGGGTCGAGGCGATCGAGTACATCGGACCTGATCGCCGACGCTTCAATTCGGCCGAGTTCGTCGGTGTCCGCAAGCGCAAGTCCGACGGACAGTCGTCGGGTCCCGCCGGGCGCGCCAAGCAGGCGCTGCAAATTCTGGCGGCGGCCATGAAGGCGATCGACACCGATCCGATGCAAGCCTTGCGCGCGATGGCGGCCCAGGTCCAAGAACTGCAGGCCGTGGCGGTTCAGACGAACAATGCGCCGCTGGGTTATGCAGCGCTACAGCTTGACCAGGCGCTGAGGACGGCCACGCGAGAAGGCCGGATTTCGCGGCGCGATTTCGAGGCCTTCGCCTTGGCGCTGGCCCAATTCGCCACGGACCCAGCCCCCGCGCCGCCGGGGACCCAGAGGCCAAGCCAAGGCGGCTGACGAGGATAAGGGCGGGACCATGTCGCCATCTCGCATCTGGCTTTTGGGCGCGCTCGCCGTGGCCGCCAGCGGGCTTGCACCGCACCTGGCGCTCAGCGTGTCGCCGTCATTGTCATCGTCGGCGCTCCCGCGGATGGCGACGGCGGATGCGCCCTACGCCTATTGGATCACGGTCGACAGGTTCACGCGTGAGCACGGCTATCGCCAAGTGCTTCGCTATCGCAGCGCGACCCGATACAACGATGGCGACCCCTTGCCGGTCATCGACTCCGAGATGCCCAATTTGGAGCGGCGCCTGGGTCTGTGGCGGCCTGGATCGCCGCTGCCGATTCCCCTGGCGTCGACGAAGCCGTGGTCGAAGCCGCACCTCAAGGGCGCAGAGCTATGGCGCCAGTGACGCCATCAGCGACGCCATGGACTCAAGCGGCCGGTCGGCATAAGGCGGAGGGATGTTGAGGGGGACTGGTCTTTAAGGGGGGCTGGCGAATGTCTTTTATCCTGAACGTGCTCTGGCTGATTTTTGGCGGTTTTATTTCGGCGTTTTTGTGGTTGTTCGCGGCCTTGGTGCTAGCGATCACCATTATCGGCCTGCCCTTCGCGCCGGCGGCGCTTCGGATGGCGTCGTTCTCGGCCTGGCCGTTTGGGCGCGAGGCGGTGTCCAAGCCTTACGAAGGCGACATCACCCTGCTCTTAAACATCATCTGGATCGTGTTCGCCGGCTGGTGGCTGGCGCTGCATCATCTGGTGCTGGCGGTGCTCACGGGCATCACCATCATCGGCATTCCGTTCGCGATCCAGCATGTAAAGCTGGCCTTCATCTCGCTTGCGCCAGTGGGCAAGGAGATCATCGAGGTTTGAGCCCCTCTAAGCCGCCAGCCGTTCCTTCAAGTGATCGCCCACGCGCATGGCGTTGGCGACGATGGTCAGGGTGGGGTTCACCGCCGACGAGGTGACGAAGAAGCTGGAGTCGAGCACATAGAGGTTGTCGATCTCGTGGGCCTTGCACCAGGGGTCCAGGACCGAACTCTTGGGGTCCGCGCCAAACCGCACCGTCCCCGCCTGATGGGCGGTGCCGTAGAGGGGCAGGAGCGAGGCGAACTCGATATGGTGCTGGCTGACCGGATGGCTGTGGCTGACGAAGCCGTCCAGGGCTGAGCCCAGGGTTTTCACCAGCCGCTCGTGCCCCTCAAGATTGTTGTGGGTATAGTCGACATGGATGCGGCCATCCTTGACCCGCACCCGGTTGTTCGGATCGGGCAGGTCTTCCGAGATCACCAGGAAGCTCAAGAGCCGCTTGGCGATCGCGTCGAAGGCGAAGCCGGGCGCCAGGAACGGCGGCAGATACTGTGAAATCTGCCCCTCCAGAGTCTGGCCCGACATATATTCCAGAAGCTGAATATGCCCCATGGGATAGTCGAACCCGCCGCGGGGATCGCGCCAGTAGAAGTCGTTGACGGCAAGCGTCTTGGGGAAGGGGGCATCCAGCGGCGCGAGCGTCATCGACACCATGGCGGTCAGGGTGTGGAACACATAGTTGCGTCCCACCTGGTCGGAGCCATTGGCCAGGCCTGACGGATGGGCGGCGTTGGCGGATTTCAGCAGGAGCGCCGCGGTGTTCACCGCGCCCGCCGCCGCCACGACGATGTCGCCGCTCCAGGTCTCTTCGCCCGCTGTGCTGGTGGTGACCACCCCCGTCACGGTTCGGCCCGAGGCGTCGGTCTCCAGCCGGATCGCGGTCTTGCCGGTCAGGAGAGTGACATTGGCGTAGGCCAGCGTAGGCTCGACCGCCACGGTGCGGGCGTCGGCCTTGGCCTTCATCAGGCAGGGGTAGCCGCCGCAGGTTTGGCACTTGATGCAGGGCGTGGTGAGGGGCTGGCCCTCGACCCAGCGCACGCCGAGCGGCAGGGAGAAGGGCTTCCACCCTTGCGCCTCGAAGTGGGTTTTGAGCTGTTCGACGCCCGGATCGTTCTTGATCGCGGGGTGGAAATAGGGCGGATCGCCGGGCGCCTCGGCCGGATCGACGCCGCGCTCCCCGTGCACCTGCCAGAGGGTTTCCGCCTCAGCGTAATAGGGCCGCAAATCCTGGTAATCGATCGGCCAGGCGGGCGACACGCCGCCCTTGTGCTGCACTTCGTGGAAGTCGCCTTCCCGCAGGCGGAGCAGGGCGGCGCCGTAAAAGCTGGTGTTGCCGCCGACCCAATAGTGGGTGTTGGGATGAAAGGGGCGGTTATGCTTGTCGTACCATTGCTCCTTGGTCTTGTACTTGTTGTCGATGAAGACCGCCTTGGGGCTCCAATTGTCGGCCTCGCGAGGCAGGTGCTCGCCGCGCTCCAGGATCAGGATCGACTTGCCGGTGGGCGCCAGCCGTTGGGCCAGGGTCCCGCCCCCCGCGCCCGAGCCGATAATGACGACGTCATAGTGTTTGGACGAAGAGGCGGCGTCTGCCATAGGCGGGTAAGCTCCTAAAGATCAGTCTTCAGTCGGTCGATATTTGGCGGCGGCGGCGTTGATGACGCGGCGCACCAGCCCCTGGGGCAGACGGCGCATCAGGAACACCGCGATTTTGTTGTGAACCCCGGTGACGACGACCGCGCGTCCGGCGTCGTTGGCCCTGAGCGCGATCGCGGCGACCTGATCGGCGGTCTGGGAGATCATCCGGGCCCCGCCGCCGACCGCCTCGGCGATGCCGGCCTTGTCGGCGAACTCCGTCTCGGTAAAGCCGGGGCAGACGGCGGTGATCCTGAGGCCCTTCGCCCGGTATTCGCAGTCCAGAGCTTCGCTGAACTTCAGCATCAGGGACTTGACGCCCGGATACAGGGTGTTGCCGGCGACCCCCGGCGAGAAGGCCGCGATGGAGGCGATATTGATGATCGATCCATCGCCGCGGTCCACCATGCCGGGGATCACGGCGTGGGCCAGGGCGCAAGGCGTCACCGCCAAGGTCATCAGGAAGTCCCGCTGCCGCGCCCAATCGACCGCGGTAAAGGTCTGGGCCACGCCGAAACCGGCGTTGTTGACCAGCGCATCTACATGACGCCCCCGCGCCGCCAGCGCCGCCATCACCGGCAGGTGCGCCTCGAATGCGGAGAGGTCGGCGCCGAGGGCATAGGCATCCACGCCATGCCGGGCGCTCAGTTCGGCGCCAAGAGCCTCCAGCCGCTCTACCCGCCGCGCAACCAGCGCCACGTCGTAACCCCGCGCCGCATAGGCCCGCGCGAACGCCGCCCCAATACCGGCCGAGGCGCCAGTGATCAGCGCGAGCTTACGAGGTGAGCCGGATACCATGGCGAAGCTTTGCGGGGGTTCGCCGCCAAGGTCAAATCGTCACAAAGCGGGTGGGGCAACCCAGCTTGGTCCGAAGGGAACGCAGAGCGCCAGGTTCCGCTATCCCTTTGCCGCCTTACCCCACAAACAGCACGTCCAGCCGCCTTGGCCCATGCACGCCGACGACGCGTTCGAACTCGATGTCGGCGGTGGCGGAGGGGCCGGAGAAGAAGGTGATGGGGCGGCCCGCGCGCGCCGCCGTCGCCAGGGTCGTGATCGCGTCCGGCACGCTGTCGACGAGCTGATGGGCGAAGACGACGCAGATGTGGTGGTCGACCAGGAGCGTCAGGGCGCGGCGGCCTTGGCCATGGTCGCCGTCCAAGACGATCGTGCCTGTCTCTGCGATCGCAAGCGCACACGCGGTGAGCGCGCTTGGGGTTTCGTTCAGCGTCTGGTGGGGGAGCAGGGCGGCGGACGAGTCGATCACCGCCGCCACGTCCAAGGGGCGCCAGGCGACGGGAAGGTCGTCCGGCGCGACATAGCGGTCTGCGCCGTTGGCCGCTAGCCGGGCGGCGACGGCGGGGGCGATATCCGCCTCGGACTCCAGCCGGGTCACATGGACGTTGTAATCCTGCAGGCGGTCGAGGAAGCAGGCGACGGCCGAAGCTGCGTCGCGCTCGCCGTGACGGCGGTAAGCCGGTGCGCTGGGCTCGGGCGCCGGCGTGTCGCGCAAGGCCGCCCGTACGCGGGCCAGGATTGCATCTCTCCCGCTCACGTCTTCGTCTCCCGCGTGCGCCACCAGTCGCGAAAGCTTTGGGCGGGGAGGGCGGGGAAGTCCCGCGACAGGCTCCAACCGCTGAGCGGCGGCGGCAGGTGGGCGAGGCGGCCGTCGCGGGCCAGGGGCGCTTGGCCGATCCGCCCCGCCGCGAGCGCCAGGGCCATCAGCTGGGGATGCTCGAACAAAGCCTTGGCGCCTTGCATGGCCAGGTTCTCGCCGTTCAGCGCGCTGAGGCCCTTTTGATGCGCCCGCACCACCTGGCCGCGGAGATGGATCAGGATATCGGGGATGGGGATACGCACGGGGCAGGCCTCCTGGCAGGCGCCGCAGAGGCTGGACGCGTAGGGCAGCGAGCCGGCCTTGTCCAAGCCCTCAAGCTGGGGCGTCAGGATGGCGCCGATCGGCCCCTGGTACATGCTGTCATAGGCGTGGCCGCCCGTGCGCTGATAGACCGGGCAGACGTTGAGGCAACGCGAGCAGCGGATGCAGTGCAGGGTGTCGCGCGCCACCTCGTCGGCCAGGATCTTGGAGCGGCCGTTGTCCAACAGCACCAGATGCAACGCTCGCGGGCCGTCGCCAGGGTTCAGAGCCTGGGCCCGGTCGCCGGACCAGATGGAGGTGTAGGGGTTCATCCGCTCTCCGGTCGAGGCGCGGGGCAGGAGCTGGAGGAAGACCTCCAGATGCTCCCATTTGGGCAGCACCTTTTCGATCCCCATGATGGAGATCATGACGTCGGGCAGGGTCAGGCACATGCGGCCGTTACCCTCGCTTTCCACAACCACCACCGAACCGGTTTCGGCCACGGCGAAGTTGGCGCCGGAGATGGCGACCTTCGTCTCCAGGAATTTGGAGCGCAGATAGCTACGGGCGGCCTTTGTCAGCGCGTCCGGATCGGGGGGCAGGGCGCCGTCCGCGGTGTCCTCGCCCGGCATTTCATTGACGAACAGGTCGCGGATTTCGGCGCGGTTCTTGTGGATGGCCGGGACCAGCAGGTGGGACGGTTTCTCACCTGCCATCTGCACGATCATGTCGGCCAGATCGGTCTCATAGGGCGTGACGCCGGCGGCCGAGAGGGCGGGATTGAGCTCGACCTCGTCGGTGGTCATCGACTTGATCTTGATGACCTGGTCGGCGCCATAGCTCTTGGCGAGACCGACGATGATCTCTCGCGCTTCCGCCGCGTCGCGGGCCCAATGCACATGGCCGCCCTGGCGGGTGATGCTGGCCTCTAAAGCCAGCAGGTGCTCGTCCAGATGGGCCAGCGTCTCCCGCTTGATCGCTCGGCCGGCGTCGCGCAGGGCCTCCCAGTCGGGTAGCTCGGCCGTGACCTTGGCGGTCTTGGCGCGGATGGTGGAGGTCGCTTTGGCGAGGTTGCGGCGGAGCTGGGTGTCGCGGAGCGAGATATGGGCGCGGTCTGTGAAGGTCTTGCCCGTCGTGATTGGGCCCGTCGCGATTGGGCTCGTCATGGTTTCGCGCGCGCTCATGACGACATCCCCGCTTCGGTAGAGGCCAGGATCTCGGCCAGGTGCAGGGTGCGCACCCCCGTGCGAAGCCGCGACAGGCCGCCGCCGATGTGCATCAGGCAGGAGTTGTCGCCAGCGGTGCAGACCTCCGCCCCGGTCTCGACCACATGGCGCATCTTGTCAGCCAGCATGGCCGTGGAGGTCTCGGCGTTCTTCACCGCAAACGTGCCGCCAAAGCCGCAACACTCCTCCGGCCGCTGCAGTTCGACCAGATCCAGGCCCTTCACCGCTTTCAGCAAGCGCAAGGCCCGATCGCCCAGCTTTAGCGCGCGCAGGCTGTTGCACGACGCATGATAGGTCACCCGATGAGGGAAGTAGGCGCCCACATCCTCCAGCTCCAAGACGTCTGTTAGGAACTCCGACAGCTCGAACACCTTGGGCGTGATCTTGGCGACGTCCCGCTCCAGCGCCCCATCCTGGGCGAAGTGGGCGAGCCTTGGGTACTGGTGGCGGATCATGGCGGTGCAGGAGGTGGACGGCGCGACGATGATCTCGGCGTCCTGGAACACCTCCACGAAGCGGCGCACCAGATCGACCGCCTCGGGCTGATAGCCGGAGTTGTTGTGCATCTGGCCGCAGCAGGTTTGGGCCGCCCTGAACTCGACCTCGCACCCCAGCCGCTCCAGCAGGCGCACCACGGCCTGACCCGTCTGGGGGAACAGTGCATCGTTGAAGCAGGTGATGAATAGGCTGACCTTCAAACGGCGCGCTCCCTAGGGTTCCGTGCATCGACTGTTGCGATGCTGCGTCCCTATTTAGCCAGATTTCCCGCAGGCGACAGCTTTTCCGACATATCCGCTCTCGCCGTAGCGGATAATCGGCTTGCAAAGCGCCGTCACCTCTGGATTGCTGCCGCCACGACGCAAGGCGCGGTGAAATCCGGTTTTGTGCAAGCCGAATAAAAAGTCGGCGGTATAAAATAAATGGGGAGCGATGACGTGTTCAAACAACTGTTGACTCCGATTGGCGACAACCTCCTGGCGTCGTTTCTCGTCGCCAGCCTGCCGATCGTCGTGGTGCTGGTAATGCTCGGGGCCTTGCGTCGCCCGGCATGGCAGGCGTCGCTCGGGGGCTTGGCCGCGGGCCTCGTGATCGCGATCCTGGGATGGGGGATGCCGGCCGGGCTGGCGTTCGACGCGGTCGCCAACGGCGCGGTGTTTGCGCTCTGGCCGGTGATGTGGATCGTGCTGGCCGCGCTCCTGGTCTATAATATCGCCGTCGTTTCGGGGCGTTTCGACGCTTTCAAATCCTGGATCCTCGCCAATATGCCCAATGACCGGCGGGTCGTGCTGGTGGTGATCGGGTTCTGCTTTGGGTGCCTCCTTGAAGGCGTCTCGGGCTTTGGCACGCCGGTGGCTATCACCAGTTCGCTGCTGATCCTGGTCGGTTATCCGCCGATGGAGGCCCTGGTCTTCGTGCTGATCTTCAACACCGCCCCGGTGGCGTTCGGGGCGCTCGGCGCGCCGATCACCGTCTTGGCTTCTGTGACGGGGCTGCCGGTCCATGCGCTGGCGTCCATGATCGGCCGTCAGCTGCCGATCATGGCGCTGATCCTGCCCTTCTATGTCATGGGTCTGTATGGCGGCTGGCGCTCGATCAAGGCGCTGTGGCCGGTCCTCCTGGTGGCGGGGGGCAGTTTCGCGCTGGGCCAGTTCGTGGCCTCCAACTACATCGACTACACCTTGACCGACATCCTATCCTCGATGACCTCGCTGATCGTGACCCTGCTGTTCTTAAAGGTGTGGCGCCCGGCGCCTGATCCGGAGTTCGCTATCGCCAACGAGGCCGCGCTGGAGGTCCGCGCCGCTGGCGCGCCGGCCGCCTGGCAGGGCTGGCTGCCCTGGATCATCATTTCGGCGACCGTGATCCTTTGGACGACCTTCAAGGTCGCCAAGTTCCACGAGTTCAACATCCACTGGCCGGGCCTGGACAAGGCGATCTCCATCACCTTCTACCACGATAAACCCTACGCCGCGGTCTGGAACTTCCAGCCCCTGGCGTCCGGCACGGCGATCCTGTTGTCGGCGATCATCACCGCCTTCGTCGTCCGCATCTCGCCCGCCACGTTTGTCGGCTGTGCGGTCACGACCATTCGCCAGGCTTGGAAGGCGGTGGTGACCGTGATGCTGATCGTGGGCCTCGCCTATCTCCTGAATTACTCGGGCATCGCCTATACGCTCGGCAAGGGCGTCGCCTCCACCGGCCGCGCCTTCATTCTGCTCTCGCCGTTCCTGGGCTGGGTGGCGGTGATGCTGTCGGGCAGCGACACCTCAGGCAATGCGCTGTTCGGCAACCTTCAGGTGGCGGCCGCGCGGCAACTCAACCTAAACCCGGTCCTTTTCGCGGCGACCAACTCGTCCGGCGGCGTGATGGGCAAGATGATCTCGCCCCAGAATATCGCCACCGGCGTCTCCGTCGCCGGCATGCAGGGCCAGGAGGGCCAGGTCTTCGCCCGCACCTTTGTGCACAGCATCATCTTGACCGTAGTGTTGGGCCTGCTGGTCGCGGCGCAGCAGTACCTGATCCCGTGGATCATTCCGCATGTGGCGGGGGGAAGCTAAAGGGTGCCGTATAAACGCCTCGTTAACCATGTCGGCCATACGCTCAACTCAGCCGTTTGGGGGATGCGATGCTGAATGTGTTAGGGGTTCTGGCCGCGGCGGTTGTGTCTTCGATCACGCCGACGACTTACGATGTGGCCATCCACATAACCCAGGACGGACAATCCGTCGGTTCGCCTCGCATGCTGATATTGCGGGATGAGAGCGGCGCTTTTCTCCGGGAAATAGACGGGCATCGTCTCAAGTTGCGCGTGACGCCATCGGCCGCCGAAGGCGGACAGATCACGCTTCAAGTCAATGTTGAGGCGTCAATTCCGGGCCATGTTCGCCAGGCGTCCACAACTGTGACTTTGGGATCTGATCATCACATAGCGATAAAGTTGGCTGCTGATGGCGCCGATCCCGAAGTTGATTTTGATATAAATGTGAGCGCGATGAGCGCTTAGGTCGCGCGGAAAACAATCCTCGCTCATCCCAGCGAAAGCGCATAGGCGCTAAGATAAGCCCAACGCCCGCCCCTATTTCCGTTTTGCCCGGACTTGTTCCGGGCATACATGCCGCGACATATCCGTCGCCGAATGGCTATCAGACCAACGGTCTGAAATCATGACTCCCTGTTCACGTCCGCTAGCGTAGCCGGGGTGTTTTCCTCGCTATCGCGCGGCCCCCTCCCGTCCTTCGGACGTACTCCCCCATCGCTTCGCGACAGGGGAGACAAGGTCGCATAGCCTTCATCTCCCCCATCTTTGATGGGGGAGTACGCCGGAGGCGGGAGGGGGCCGCACGGTGAAGCCGGGCGGAACACGCGCGGGTCAGAAATTACGACCGTTGGCATCAGACCCAGCGGCCCACGGCGGCTCAAAGCGGCCCAATGTCCGTGCAGACTCTGACAGCCATTCAGAGGTTTAGCCGTCGCGCCATGGCCCCCGGAACAAGTCCGGGGAGGCGGAAGGTGTGAGGCGTCCGCTTATCTTAGCGCCTATGCGCTTTCGCGGGGGTGAGCGGATGTGTCGAGCGCTTCACTTCACGCCAGATAATCCAACCCAATATCCAGAATCTGCACGCTGTGGGTCAGCCAACCCACCGAAATCAGATCGACGCCCGTCGCCGCAATCTCGACCGCCGTCTGGGGATTGATCCGGCCTGAGGCTTCGGTGACGGCCCGGCCATCGACCAGGGCGACGGCGCGGCGGAGCTGGTCGGGGGTCATGTTGTCGAGCAGCACCGCTTCGACCCCGAGCGCGAGCGCCGCCTCCAGCTGCTCCAGCGTATCGACCTCGACCTCGATTTTGACCAGATGACCGGCGTAGGCGCGGGCGCGCTCCACGGCGGGGCCTATCCCGCCGGCCACGGCGATGTGGTTGTCCTTGATGAGGATGGCGTCGTCGAGGCCGAAGCGGTGGTTCGCCCCGCCGCCGACACGGACGGCGTATTTTTGCACCTGGCGCAGACCGGGCGTGGTCTTGCGGGTGTCGGTGACGCGCACGCCAAAGGGACGGATCGCATCGGCGATGGCGGCGGTCGCTGTGGCGATCCCAGAGAGGTGGCTCAAGAAGTTCAGCGCGACCCGTTCGGCGGTGAGCAGACCCCGCGCCGGGCCCGTCAGGGTCGCGATGTCGTCGCCGGGGGCCACGCGCGAGCCATCGGGTCGATGCACCCGAACCTCGATAGCCGGGTCGATCAGACGGAAGGCCGCCAGCGCGAGATCCAGGCCCGCGACGACGCCCGGCTGGCGGGCGCTCAGCACGGCCTTGGCGCGGACGTCGGCAGGCACAATCGCGTCGGTCGTCAGATCGCCGGCGCGACCCAGGTCTTCGAGCAAGGCGGAGCGCACCAGCCCCTCGATCATGATGGCCGGTAGCGACGGTGTTGAGGTGATCTGCGGGCTCATGCGGCGTTGGCCACCCTGGTTAGGGGGACGAGGTCAGCCATGCGCTGAAGGCGGCGCTCGGCTACGGGGGCGCGGTCTGGGAAGTCGGTGCGACAATGACCGCCGCGGCTTTCGGTGCGCGCGAGCGCCGCTGTGGCGATAAAGAGCGCGACCAGCGCCGGGTCGGCCTCTGGGCCATCGGCCTGGGCCAGCGGGGTCAAGGCCTCTACCGCCGTCGTCAAGCCCTCGCGGTTCCGCAGCACACCGGCGTGGGTTTCCACAATGTGGCGCACCGATTCTGCGTTTGGCGGGGGCGGCAGAGTCTCAGCCCTCGCATCTGGGCGGCTCAGGCGCGGCGACTGAGCCGCCAGATCCTCAGCGACGGCGGCGCCGCAGACCGCCGCCTCCAGTAACGAATTGGAGGCTAACCGGTTGGCGCCATGCAGACCGGTGCAGGCGACCTCGCCACAGGCCCAGAGACCCTCGACGGTCGTGCGGCCCCGCTTGTCCACCGCGACTCCGCCCATGTGGTAGTGGGCGGCAGGACGGATCGGGATCGGCGTCATGCTTGGATCGACGCCTGCGGCCAGGCAGGCGGCTGTCACCTGGGGGAAGGCCGAGGCGAAGCGGGCGCCTAAGGCCTGGCGGGCGTCGAGCGCCACGCGCCGACCTGCAGCGATCTGCGCCCAGACCGCCCGCGCCACAACATCGCGCGGCGCTAGCTCGGCCTGCGGCGTATCGGCCATGAACCGCTCGCCCATATCATTGATCAGGCTTGCGCCTTCGCCCCGCACCGCCTCGCTGACCAGGGGCATGGGATCGAGGCCCACATCCAGCGCCGTAGGATGGAACTGGACGAACTCCATATCCGCCAGCGCCGCGCCGGCTCGCGCCGCCATGGCCACGCCTCGCCCAATCGCCAGGGTCGGATTGGTCGTATGCTCATAGAGCGCGCCAAGCCCGCCCGTGGCCAACACGACCCGGGTGGTTAGCAACGTCAGAGGCGCGCCGTCTGGGCTTGCGGCGAGTAATCCAGCGATCCCGCCTTGGGCGTTTAGGCGCAGGCGGCGTACATCCACCCCCTCCATCACCGTGATGCGGGGCTGGCGACGCACGGCGGCGATGACGGCGCGCAAAATCTCGCGGCCTGTGCCGTCGCCTTGCGCATGGACGATGCGGCGGCGGCTATGGGCGGCTTCCAAGCCGAGCTTCAGAGCGCCATCGTCTCGGCGGTCGAACCGTGCGCCCAGGCGCATCAGGTGTTCGATCGCCCCCGGTCCCGCCTGGATAATCGCCTCGACAGCCTCGCCCGAGCACAGTCCATCGCCAGCGGCTAAGGTATCGCGGCCATGGATGTCCGGGCCATCGTCCGTCCCGACCGCGGCGGCGACGCCGCCCTGCGCCCAGGCGCTGGCCGCTTGCTCGCCCAAGGGCGCTGCGGTCACGACGACCACCGGCTCATGCTCCGCCAAGCGCAAAGCCGTGGAAAGCCCCGCCAGACCCGCGCCGATGACGACCGCGCGACCATTCAGATCCATCATAGTCATGGCTTTCAGCCTTTAGATGGCCAGCATGGCGTCGACCGCGGCGCGGGCGCGGACCGCGATGAGGGGATCGACCTCGACGGCGACGGTCATCGTCTCCAAAGCATGGCGGATGCCTTTGAGAGTAATCCGCTTCATATGGGGGCAGAGGTTGCAGGGGCGCAGGAACCGGGTCTCGGGGTTCAGCGCCGCCACATTGTCGGCCATGGAGCATTCGGTGATCAGCACCGCCTGGGGCGGTTTGCGATCGGACACATAGTCCGCCATCGCTGCGGTCGAGCCGGAGAAGTCCGAGGCCGCCACCACCTCCGGCGGGCACTCCGGGTGGGCCAGAACCACGACGCCGGGCATGGCTTCGCGGTACTGGGCGATATCGGACGGTGTGAAGCGCTCATGCACCTCGCACCGGCCGTCCCAGGTGATCACCTCTACGCCCGTCTCCTTGGCGATGTTGGCGGCGAGGTATTTGTCCGGGATCATGATCACCCGCGGCAGGCCCAGCGCCTCGACGATCTTTCGCGCGTTGCCTGACGTGCAGCAGATGTCGCTCTCCGCCTTCACCTCCGCCGACGTGTTGACGTAGGTGACCACGGGAAGGCCGGGGTAGCGCTGGCGCAACAGGCGGACGTCCGCGCCGGTGATCGAGGCGGCGAGCGAGCAGCCGGCCTGCAGGTCCGGTATCAGCACGG
>Ga0116229_10010527_pt1 | contig 13851 bp, 8 predicted proteins | sample S1TSphgellanicum_3_FD_87313 | JGI IMG/M metagenome (GOLD analysis project Ga0116229, IMG submission 87313) | Host-associated microbial communities from peat moss isolated from Minnesota, USA - S1T2_Fc - Sphagnum magellanicum MG | ecosystem: Host-associated > Plants > Peat moss > Unclassified...
AAGAAGCACATTCAAGAAGCACAAATCATCACTCCTGCTGCTGCTGCTGCGGTGAGAGCTTGAACAAGAAAGAAATGTACGAAGATTGGTGAACACCCACCACCCCATCACCAAGGAATTGCGAGCTTTTGTTTTGTTTCCGGGATACCCATTTGAGGAGGAAGGATTCTTCGCGAGGATGCCTGCTTGGTGGTTATGTTTGCTCTGTGTTTGTTTGTTTCTTTGAAGGAATTGGAATGAAGGCGTGCGAGGAGCAATAGGGTTTGACAGTGATGGGTGCAGTGAAATCACGCAGTAAGAAGAGGGAAGGTGCTGCTTCTGTTGCCGCACGTAGGGCTGTGGATGTTGGTGGCATCGCCGCCATGGGCAAGGGAGGCAAAGGACGAGGATCCAATCTTTCTGCCACCGCCGTCTCTGACACTTTTCTCCCGGTTCGGATTGCGCTAGTTTGCTTGATTCTCTTTGTGGGAGTTGTTGCTGCGTTTCTGTACAGTCGGGGACGGGTTTCTTTCTTGTCTCTTGAGAAGGTGGACAAGACGATCCATGTGTATGGGTATGAAATTGTCCACGAGTTTCCTCACGATCCTACAGCTTTCACCCAGGTGCGATGATTCCCTCCCTAGATTGCTCCACACATATATTCAAGGTGTCGTGCAAATGGGTAGCAGCAGTAAGTATCCAGGCTCTCTGTCTCTGTCTCTCTCAACTCTGACGTTGATGGAGATTTGAAGAAGATGTGCAGGGTTTGTTCTACGATGGAAACGAGACTTTCTATGAATCAACAGGCCTCTATGGGAAGGTAGGAAGCTCCTCAAAATCCCTCTACTGGAATTTCATAGATATGTCATGTATTTCTTGCATACACAATAATGCCAACCCTAATGTTAACCCGATTTCTATCTATCTGCATGGGCTTTCTACTGACACCTTTTCTAACACCATCAATGGAATGTGTTTGTGGTCTTGCAGTCATCTGTGAGAAAGGTTGATGTCACAACTGGGAAGGTAAGAGAGACGGTGCAGTGGCTCTTGCAATGTTTCATGTATGTGTAGAGGAAGGAAGGAAGTATTTTCTATTTTCCACCACCAATAATATTTCCTGCTGCTTTGTAACACTAGGTTCAAAGCTGTATGACACCAGCTACTACTATTATGTCCAATTCACATTTTGTGAAAACCCAGTGGTTGCTCATGTGTCAGTTTTGAAAGGATTCTTGTTGAATTTTGTCACTGCAATATTATCGTAGAATTTGTGGCAGTGATTCATAATTGATGTTGTTCCAATTGTACTAAACCCAGGTGTTGCAGAACCGATGGATGCACAATTCTGTCTTTGGTGAAGGTCTTACACTCTGGGATTCCAGGTAAAAGAGAGAATCCTCAAGTTGGCTTGGAAAGGGTGTTTCCTGCTTCAATCTTGTTGACAATTCTTTTTCAACACAATTATGTGCCTGAAGTTCTGAAAGACTTGTGATATTTGCATCAATCAAGCTTTGCCCACTGAGGCCAGATATATATAGAGTTTTTAGTGTTCCAAAGGTTGTCAAGCCTGCTAATTGAAATGGGTAGTTGTGGTTGTTACAGATTATTGCAAGTGTCATGGCGGACTACTAAAGGGATCATTTATGACAAAAGCACTCTCACACCTGTAGGAATTTTTTTACTCTGATACTCTCCAATCAAAAACCCCATTTTTTTGCTGCTCATTAAAACTTGTGATCTGCAATATGTGCAGCAGGCAGGCAGACTGGTGCAAAGGGATTCACCTGTTATGTTAATATGTGTTTTTCAATGAAAGAAGCATGACTTTATGTCTCTGATTCATACCAATAATTCTTATGTCCCTTTCCATTAGGTTGGCAGCTTCGACCATCCAATGCGAGATGGATGGGGATTGACAACAGATGGTGAGCATATCATCGGGAGTGATGGCACTGCCAATTTGTACTTCATGGATCCTTCCACCTTCAAAGGTAGGTAGGCTCACTCTCTATATAGTAGGGTCTTTCCAACAAAAGTCTCTGCAAGTTGAGACATGTTAGAGGGTAGATCTTTCCACCTGCTGTTTATGAAGACATTGTATCCTCTTCAGTCGGTTAGTAATCGCAGCTAGTCACTGCAGTTGATGATGAAGTTGATGGTCTGATACTGCATGATTGAGATTCACAAGGTTATGACTGCACTCATTCTTGTCATGTTTTGCTTTAGTTTGGTGGAACTGATATGATGGTTACTGTTCAAAGCATTTTTGATGGAGTTTTTTCTCTACAATTTCATACCACATGATGTGGGGAAAACAGAAGTCAGGACCATTACAGTTCAAGATGAGGGGCAGCCAGTCACAGGGTTAAATGAACTGGAATACATCAGCAACGAGATTTGGTCAAATGTATTCATGGTAAGTTATCCCTCTCAATTACAGAATGTTTGGTAAGCACTAGAGTGAAACATGAAAGACAATCTAGCAGTCTTCTGAATGGTCATACATCATTTATGGATAGAGTGAAACTGGGCATCACTTTGTCATTTTTATTTAAATCAGTGTACAGAGAGCTCCTGTTGCTTGACCAGTTATGTGAAGTAGATGCTTCTTAGTTTTGCTGCAATTGTTTCCACTTTATTGTTTTAATTTGTCTTCTTAGCAGCAGTGTAGTGATTTAAACTCATCACCATTGTTGACATAAATCAAGCATCTCTCTCTCTCACGAAAAGTGCTTCATCTGTATGTATGCAGACAGAATGCATTGCACGGATATCACCAAAGGATGGAAAGGTTACTGGCTGGCTTCTCATGCATGGCTTGCGGTAGGCCTCTTTAATAATTACCCATTTTTTAAGAATGGATTTAACATCTGGAGGTGAAACCTCAGTGTGGTATTTTATGGTTGCAGAATGGGTCTTTGTAGTTGGTCACCCCAATCCTAGTACCTTCTTTCCAGCCCCAAAGGTGCTAAACTTCATAGTTCTTGTTGGAGATTTCTTGATTCTTGTGAGAGTTTTTCTTGTTGCGATCTTGTGTATCCATCTGAATTTAGCTGCAATTGGGCATGACCACCTGTTACAGTTTATAAACTCAGGATGTTGTATGCATATTGTAACTAGATTTTTCACCCGTTTGTGAATCTTTTCAACAATGCATAGAATGGCATTGAGTGCATTGTGTTTCAGGGAGGGCTGAAGACAAGATTTCTTATCCTTTTTTGTTGGTTGCAACAGGAGGTCTCTCCAAGATGCTGGATTTAATGTAATTCTCTTTATATATTTGTTGATTTATTTGTCAACTTCACATATTTCTGTGTACTATCTCTGTGCAATCTTATTGATATATATATATATATATATGTTTGTTCACAATGGTTTAATTTTTTTGCCACCCATCATGCTTGATTCTTATAAGATTTGTTGCTGGCTCACCACAACCCAATTGTTGGTGTACTTCTGCTTGTAAAACAGAGGATTGATGTGCTGAATGGCATTGCCTGGGACAATAAGACCGCCAGACTATTTGGTGAGTGAATTTTATCTGGTTACTTTCATGACATATGGGTTTTCACCTTAACATGGCAGTGACTGGACATCAATTTTACTGACTCTGCCTGTAAGGGGAGAGAGACTATAAATGATATAGCTTTCATTTGGTCCCACATTTTGAGGAATTTTCAGCAGTTACTGTGAATTGTGACTTTATATTTTTGAGAACTTCATGGAATATTTCCTACTTTAGCACTTTGCTGGTTTGAACTTGTGATCTCTGCGATGAGGCACTTGTGGATGTACAAATGGAAGGCTATAGTCAAAGGTGTGTGAAATCAGGGTGATTGATCAGACAATTGGTTTGATGTATTTGGTGGTCTGCTTTTGGTTTGCAGTGACTGGAAAGCTATGGCCGAAGGTGTTTGAAATCAGGATGATTGATCAAACAAGTGATCCAGACACAAACATGGAGAAGGTGCGCAAGTCGTGTATCAGGTAGCTTGTTTAATGGCGTGCAACTCCCTTGTGGTCAGGGAGGAGGAGCACAACAACCAACTAGGCAAGTTAAAGCATATTGAGAATGTTGATTTTTTTTTGCTAAATGATACCATTGCACAACTTTTGCTGCTGAAACCATGCAATGAAAAGTAGACAAATTCTAAAGCATTGGAACATAAATTTGCTACCAGATATTAACCATGACTTGAATGTGATTAGAAATTGTTAGATCCAATTATTCAAAAAAGCGTGGGTCAACTTCGTTGTTGAGATGCAAGAAACTCTAAGGTCACAACGAGAATCGGTTGAAGTCTTTGAACAACGGTAGTTGTTCCTCACCATAGCTATCTTCAACTTCACCATAGTTGTTACATTATATCTTCACAAACATAGATTACCTAGTCCTCGTGGATAGCAATCCAATTGACCTAAACTTGCTAGGATCCCAAAGTCAAACAATATTCACTTTCCACAGAGTGCTAATTTGTTTGTGAATGTGATAAGATTGTCATTTGACATAGTAAGCAACAACTCGACCACACCTTTGCTTTAATCTATTTGGTGAAAACACCCAAAACGTGGTTGGATTATGGACCTAATACCATTTTTCTCTCAAACAATAATTGGCATAGAACTATCCACTTAAATGAGGCATTTCGTTGTCCTCGTTTGCAGTGGTGAACTAGGAATAATAATGTTAAATAAATACTACTAGCATTTAGTACACAAAAATGCCCTACTAAATGTCTCAAGTTCTTTCTCCTTGTTTGTGGTGTTCAATGCCTTCCAATTAATTACCCACCTTCGAAAGGTGTTATAACCAATGTTTATCTTGAAAAGAGTTTTCCAATCCTTGAATTAGACATGTGTTCGATTCTTCAAATTGCCTTCTAAATGGTCAATAATCATTTTGGCAATTTTTGTCCTAACACTTCCAACATAAACATTTTAAAGATAATCATTGGAAAACTATTTTTAAGCATTGCAAGGTGATGTATTCATGCGTGATAACTCGCATCAAAGAGATGTTCAATGAGAGTTATGAACTTGTAAGATTGTGGGAAAATACAATATCCCGGGAAAATGGCTTTGGGATTTTTGGGGAGATGTCATTTGGATGCCATTCCCATAGTTGGTTATAAAACATACTATGAGGGGAATAGTGCTACTTTAAGGAGTTTAGATTGTTGTGAAGCTTATGAGTTTGGTGAATCTATGTGAATGTGCATAGTTTGTTTGGTTTGAAATTGCATCATACATTTCCTTTTGTTTAGTTCTACAAAGTGAGATGATTGAAAGTTTGACTTAAGTCATCTTCGCCTTGTTTCAACGTTTTCACCTTTTTGATGAAACATTACCAAACTTTATAAAAAGAAAGCACCTAAAAAAAGGAATGAGAAAAAAACAAAGGGCAAGGACCAAAGACTAAGTGAACAAACAACCCAACAAAGGTGGGCCACAAGGAGGAAAGGGAACCACTAAGAAGTGAACCATCCATGAGTAGCATGAAGCAAATCAACTAAAAAAAGGGGAGGTAAACTTGATAAAGCTCTTAAACTAGGAGAACCTTCCCTTATAGTAACAACCGATTTTGAAATGGAGGTGACATGCGCTTCCTGTAGTGCCACCAACATTTTGTTTATAAAAGGAATGTAACACTGAGAAAGGAGGGCCTTTGATGCCCTTTGTTATCCACACTATGTTAGCACATCAATGAAAAAAGTTATCAGCTTGAAAACACTTGAAATCCCTCTATGCCAAGAAATAAAAACACATCCGTTAGGTAAGAACCACAATAAAATCTTTCCTTCACCTAAAGTACCAGTGTCATAGCCATCACATGAAAAAGAACCATTCATGATACCAAGGTTACTCGAGTGAAATCAATAATGACAACATCAGCCAATGTGCAAATGCCATCAACTGATAAAACATTGTCGACCCATTGGCGAAAAGATTAAAGAGAAGGCGATGGAAGAACGTGGGTTTATTTCTACAAAATATGAAACCCTGCATCTCTCACAAAGGACACAAAAGCATCCTAAACAACATTATGGGATGTTGTCCTCTCTTCACCATGAACAAAATGGAAGAGGTGGATCCCCATGGGGTTTAATGGTTGGCCATAGATACAATGTGTCAAACTAAGAGCCAAAGCATCGGAGAAACTTAATCTAGTCCACAATGGAGAGGAAAAAACATCTAAGGATATACGAAAGCATGAAACGACAGGGTGAATAGATAGTCAAACTTTTGCATTTGGCCCTTCATAGGATGTCAAGTGTGCCCAATGTGAATTTTAAAACATGTCAAAGATGATGCTAGAAAAGGAATGGTCATATAATGTTTCTAAAATAATCACTTGAAGGCAATTTTCTCCCCTTTTTGTAAGCTATCCAAATGGGGGTAAACATGTTGTTACAATTAAAGGACGAAGTTTTTGAGACAACTTTAATGTGCTTGGAAGTGGAGTGAACCTAAATTGCTTGCCCCAATAACCTCCAATAAGAATAAACATGAATCTAACAACAATCTAGAAGCAATGTTAAGTGTTACTAATGCCCAACTCCTCAAGTAAATCATCAATGCAATGATTTTTACAAATATGAGGCCTATGCATCCATTAAAAATGGGGACCAAAACCTACTAACACACCAAAAGGGCCTTTAAACATTCAAAAAAGCATGGGCCTAAAAGCCTTTTGAATACCTACATGAAGGTCGAGTCAAAAGAAACAAGGTGGTGTCAGAAGTTTGGGAAGGGAAAAAAAACATAAAGCAAAACAAGGAGTTAAAAAATGTGTCCCTTTTTATTTAGTCATAAGGAGTTAAAGAATGTGTTCCAAAATTTTACTTTTTTTTGTTACAACTGAAACCTAAATCGTTCTTTCATTAATACCATGTAAAAAACTTGAAAGTGTGTCATTTAGTATTTTACTTTTGATGTGAGTTTTGTTGTGAAAAAAATCATTTCAATATGATGGCCAAAAAAAAAACGTAGAAATGATGAAAGCTCAATAAAGCAACGCATGGTATTGTAATAAAATCATTTCATCATGACCACAATATTCCATGATACATCAGAAAAGATCACGTTATAAACAATAGGACCAAAGTGGTTTTTCACAACTTGAAAAATTAGAACATTCATAACGAAACATTAGCTTAAGTCCAAAAATGTAAGCATAGTAAACCATATATAAAATTTATCTTGTTAAAGTCGAATACAAATAAATGTAAAATGAAAACAAAACCTATCATTAAAAAAATTATATTGAATATTTTTACTTGAATGATCTTAAAAATTCAGTATTGTGCATTAATTGTCAAATTTGAACTTATTCAAATATCATTTATTTATTTAGAAATGAAATTAACTATAAATTATTATTTTTCCAATTTTGACTTTCATAAAATGTTTATTAAATATGTTTTAACAAACAAGAATATGAATATATTTTTTATGGTGTCATCAATAATATAATGACTTTTAATATTCACACCAAATATACATATATTCAATTGAATATTTTTTGTTGAAATACATTTGAACACAAATTTACCATCCTTTGTTTAAATTTTCTTTTTTATCTACATTTTGAATTCATTTGATCTTAATGTTTTGCAAATAAATTGTTATAAGTTCCAAGAAAGCATGAATGATATTTTGTTATAGTTTTACCCATTTTGATGTATCATTATTATTATTATATGCATCATACATGGGTGAAAACACATTACAGTGACCCCTTTTGGGGTGTCATATTGTACTATTTTCCAAGGATGTGCATGTTTGAGTGTATCTCACCTCAAATTTTTGAAAGATTTTCACAATATTATGTTAGAATATAATGTAAGCAAAATATTAAAATAAAACTATTTCATTTCATTTTATAAAATGGGAAATTGGATTATATTTGTGAAAATGAATGTAGTGTACCTATGTACTGAAAAACACAAATTTACTCCAAAAATGATTTAAATGATTTTTAATTTTTACTAAAGTTGAAAGTATATTGAAGGTCATATTATTTCACATAATATGAACCATGTTTGGATACCATATGACTAATTTGAAATTTTTCATTTCAAAAAATGAGTTTTTTCAGCAAAAATGCAATAAATGTGTAGTAAATTAAAATTTCAACAAGTAATCACATTCACATAAAAGATGACAAGCATAATTAAATGGGTCATTTTTTAAATTCCATTTAAATTGATTATTTTAATGATTAATGAAACCTTAAAGTTAGTGCAATCAAAATGAAATTATGGCCTTATTATACCAATGTATATTATATATATACTTATGGATCCTTCAATATAGAATATGAATATGAATATTATTATTTAAATAATATTACATAAAAATAATTTTGTAAAAATAATTATTGTAGGGCCCAAAAATCAAAATTGATGCCCAAAATTAAATGTACCATATTTTTGGAACAATTATATTATACATGTACTATAATACTAAATCCAAAAGTGTCTCAAAGGGGGTCACTATAATGTGTTTTCACACATGAAAAAAATGAAGACATATACATTTTGTTTATTTTACCATGTTTCCACCCTTTAGTCATTGCCAAGTAGTTGTAACGGGCATGAAAACAATCAAATTTACAAGATTTCTTAAACCAAGATGAAAACACAGGCAAACTTAGTTACAAATTTAGGTCATGAAACAAAAAAAACATAAACAAAAACACGACATGTGCAAAAAAAAAATACAATAAAATTTTATTGCAAGAATGAAACAAGAACAAAACAAGACCATGATAAAAAACAAAAAACAAAAAAATTAGTGTTTAATAAACTAAAAATCATTAAGGTCCTACCTCTATTTATACCCCTTGGGACTTCACTCAAAAAAGCTTCCACAAAAACTTCGTCTCCATGTGTGACCCATAATTGCCCATGTGGCCCATGACTAGATTAAGAATGAATTAGAAGTGAACTAAAAAGATTAATAGTTGATCAAGAATGAACTGAACTAACAACTAACTAAAAGTGAAGTAAGAGTGAAGTAAGAGTGTGATACTAGTGATGATGTTGGCAATGTCATCGTGACAATAATGAACCCATTGTTAAAATTTTGTAATTGCTAATTGTGCTTTGATTTTTTGCATTTTATTATTAAAATTATTTTACCACGAATACCACACGTAACAAACCTAAAGTGGGTTACATAAACAATGAGCATTCAAAATGAAAACATCATGCAAAAAATGAAACCTTTTATCTTGGAAGACATTCCATTTAATAATAATGCATGACTTGGACCTATCAGCCACATTTTCATTTTAATGATACAAATACAATTAAGTGTCAAGAAGGGGGGGGGGGTGGGGGATTTCCTTAAAATCAAATTAATTGACATTATGTTGTAGCATTTATTTAAAATCACACAATATTTTTGATGGATTTAATATGGACTTGTCATTTGAAACTTCATTCATATAAACATAAAATAAAAAAACTAATCATAATTTTGCACCAAATTATAAATTTTGACACATTATGAAATCCATATTACAAGTAGATGAAAATGTTTTTAAAAGGAAAACCAAGTATTATTGACACACAATTTACATATATTTACATGCTAAAAGATGAAGCAAATATGCCTAAAATTTATAAGGCAATAAAAATTAGGGTTTCCATGTATTAAATTTATAATGAACTATATCATAAGATAGCCATGGTGTTTGAAATAGTAATTTCACATTTAAATATTGAACATCCAAAATTATATTTAAGTTTAAGCTCAAAGCCCCTTCTCATTTTGTTTTCATTTTAAATCATGATGGATTGTAATAATGAAAATATCAAATATAATATAGCAAGGAGGTTGTTTGTATTTATGAACTCCCACGTTATCAACCCACAAAAATACAAACATTGTTGTGTTTTATAAGTATTTAAATCATCATGTATTATTCTTGAAAACATGCATTTATATGTTTTATGTTATCAAAATTTTGGTTCATAATGTTTATGTTTTACAAATTAAGCAATGGAAGTAATGAAAATGCATTTTGAACTTGTAAGTGTGGACTCAAAGAAAAAACCCATTTAATTATTTAACATAGAAAACCCATGACTTTTACATTTATGAAATGTATCACATCTATATCATGATAAAATATAATGTACATCATCCATTATGGAGTGGTGGTGAGGTGATATAATTTATATAAATAAGATCTTTTGTTGAAAATTACCATTTTTAAACTAGAGAGAAATGAATCAACCATAAAATAATTTTTTTTTAATAGAAGACTCCAACAATACATTTCCCAATAAAACCATGATAATGGAATTATTTTTATGTCTTAATATACCATTAGATTTTGCCAATATAAGACATTGATATTCTCTGTGTTGAATTTGAAAAAGAGAATAAAATAAATTTCACGTTTTAATATTGTGAAAACCCCACATATATTATAATATGTTCTTACACTTCAACATCAAGAAAAAAAATCATGATAAGATGATCAAAAATTGCAATGGACAAACATTATAATATATAAAAACTTCACACCAATCAAATGGTTGCAATTGCAAATAACTAATACCCAAGATCATATTCCAGTTTATGTTATTAACCTTTCTCATTTCATCCTTAGTTTAAGCCATGATGACATCTTGATAAGGAAAATTATCAATTGACAATACAAAAGATTGTGTATGTCGTATGAACCATCAACCTACTTAAAACAAAAACAATCCCAACATTATTCCAAAATCAAAAAAAAACTTAAGGTTACTGAAAATTTAAATGATTGTGATAACATTTTGATGCATATTCGAAATTGAATGTCTATATTCATTCAACATTAATTTAATTAGGAAATAATATTTAACAATCAACAAAAATGCATGCATCATCATCTAACATCATGATAATTAACATTAGGAAATATTTTAAATGAATAAAATTCATCTATCACCATTCATTTTTCATCCATAAGTGTAATTAAAAAATGTTCAAAAAGGTTCTTTGGATGGTGGGCAATATGAAAGCTCACATGGAAAGTCCAAAACAAGTTTAAATAAAAATAATTCCTCTTGTTACACAATCTAAAGTACATTTAAAGTAGTTTTTTGGTGATTTTTAGCCATGTTTTTTTTTGTTTCACATGTTCCAATTGTTTCGTGTTTTGACTTACAAAAAAATTATTATTTTTCTTACATGTTTCAAATCTTTATTTTGAATTATTTGTTGTGTGATGCTAACATCAATTTGGCTTAATTGTATTATAATTTGTCTTAGTTCAAGTGTGCATTGTGAAAACTCCTTGATCATGGTAATCTTTATGCTTGTGATAAACATTGAACTCCTCCTTGTTTTAATATTCATGAAAATGTACTAACATTTTATTTTCATGATGTTGATTATGCATTAAAAAAAATTAATTTTTTAAAACTATGAGAAAAGGAAGCTAATACAATATATGCAAATATTTTTTTAATCTTCCCTATAATGCCTAGTTTAGATGTGACAAACATAAATGAAATACCTCAATTTTCATTAACTTGTGTTGCTAACCTCATAAATAAAAATGAAAACACACATGCTACTTTGTTCACCTACTCATTTCACTTTCTTAAACCAAAAGTTAGTGTCACTTGCACTTGCTTGAAGTCTCAAAACTTTAAAATAACATAAACTTGAAGTATGATTGAATCTAATCATTTGGTTTTTTTTGGGGAAATCTGAACCAACTCAATCCACACGGGGGTTTTTCATTTTGGCATTCTATCTTATGATGACATTCTATTTAAAATATTCAATAAATGAACATTTTAAAACTCTAATGGTTGGAAATGAACTTGAATTTTCTTATTATATTCACATTTTTTTATTAAAAAATCACCTTCCATTTAAAGACTAATTTAAAAAGGTTAACACATGAAATTAAGGCATAATAAATGGCCAACTTTTTTATGTGAGAATAATAATAATTAAAAAATCTATACTAATATTGTTTGTGACATTTTATCCAATAGGGATAAGTTGTACATGTTATATATATATATATATATATATATATTCATATTCCTATAGGTTAACACTTTAGGTTTGTGATAGATAAGTTAGAGTATATTATAAGGATTCAATATATTTGTGAAATTTTTTATGGTATTAATTGTCATTTAAATTTTAGGATTGATTTAAAGATTATTATTGCAACTAGTGATTACTTTAACTACAAGCAAGTCATGAACATTGTATTGTAAAGGGTATGTGATGTAAACAAGTTTTTTTGTGATATTTGTATTGCTCAACCAAGTGAAATTCATGATGCAAGACAATAAAAATTATCTAATTTGTACATGAGGTTGATGATTATAAATATTTTAATAAACCTATATTGAAAATTTGTGTGTGAAAGTCTTGTTTTTCATGATTGTTCAACATGGTGTGAAGATCTTGCCTCTGACTATTCCTTTGATAATCTTTGTAAACATCTTTGTTGTAACAAACTAATTCATCATAATAAATGTAGCATGACATTTTCTCATTTGTATGACTTTTTAAAAAATTCCTTTTGTATTTCAATTTTCATGACTCTAACTTTTGCATAATTTTTTTCAAACTTGAACAATGCTTTTATAAGTCCAATAGATTTATCATTGTCCCTCCTATGTCTTTTATTTGAATTACCATCCGCCCTTTGTTTTTTGCAAGGCTAATGTCCTTAATGTGGGTGCAATTTTAATGGTTTGAAAAAAATTATTTATAAATAGAAAAAAATATTTATTTAAAATTAAAATTTTATTTTGTTTTATAATATTCTTCAAGTTGACAAGCTCCTATATAATTCCACCCACACAAACAATTGGAACATCATTGTCCATGCCTCCATTAGTGCCATAGGCTTTAGAAATCTTGATTCTCCATGTTCATGTTTCAATTCATTGAATTTTTTTGTTGTTTTGTGTATTTTGGGTTGAACTTGAGTTCAAATGTGGAGGAATTAAAAAACCCTTGATCTGGACTAAAATCTACTTCCATTGATGTTGCATGTCAAGTTGTTTATGTTGTTGGCAAAAAATCTTTCCTCAAACAAATCTATCAAATTTGTAGTAAATGTTTTAAAATATTTTTTGAATTTAAATGGAGTAAAAGGTGTTATTTGGAGCACAATGGAAAAGGAAATTGAAGCATTTGAAATCATCATCAAAATTAGTATAAAGAGGATTTGGGTTTTTTAAATTCTAAATAGGGCAAAGGTTGAAGCTATGGAGATAAATAGGCTTTTGCTAAATGGAGTCGAAAGACATTTTTTATCTACTTAGGTTTTTAGAAAATGGCAATTTGATTTGCTTCTCATGTAGCAATTAACCATGTTTTTCCTTCATGTGCATGAGTCAAAAAGAGTTTGCATTGCCAAATTGATGCAACGATTCATTTAATGTACACTAATCATGATTAATGCGTTCTATTTTTAACTACACCATCACCCTTGACATAACACCTTAAAACATATTTAATAAACGTTGAAAGAATGAAAGTCATAATAAAATGAGGGTATATTAAGCATCGATCATTGTAACATTGTAGCATTCTAGGAGAAGAAGAGCTTAATAAACCTTTCATGATAAAACACACGCGAATCATGAATCATAAATCAAGAGTTACAGTTCACTTTGGTTAAAGGTGGCAAAGTACTAACACACACAACATAATACAACAATGATGCAAATTACAATTTGCACACAATGAACATGATTCATGAGCGAAGTTCATAGTTGTAATTTTTATGTAAATCAAAATTGAATCTTAAATCTTAGATCCTAATGGGTATTGTTGAAACCAATTTCAAAGTGTTCAAAGTTTACTAGAATATACAATCCATGTTTAAAA
>Ga0116229_10010529_pt1 | contig 13849 bp, 9 predicted proteins | sample S1TSphgellanicum_3_FD_87313 | JGI IMG/M metagenome (GOLD analysis project Ga0116229, IMG submission 87313) | Host-associated microbial communities from peat moss isolated from Minnesota, USA - S1T2_Fc - Sphagnum magellanicum MG | ecosystem: Host-associated > Plants > Peat moss > Unclassified...
GCACCCGGCGTGTAGATCAAACTGCCATTGGTCAGGACCAGCGCGCTGCCGGTCGCGAAATCAGCATCCGAAACGAGTTTCACCGTCAGCGTATCGCCGCTATCGCCGGCTATCGCCGTGCCAAGCGTTGCAGTGCTGCCGCTCGCAGCACTGGGCGCCCCGGCGAGGGTGACCACCGGGGCAATCTTCGGCAGCGATGTCACTGGAAGATCGACCGTATAATTTGTTGTGCCTGCAAGGTTTTGTTCGACGTTTTCGACCGTATTGACGCCATCTCCAACAATTGACTCGACATATAGGTTACGGTCTCCGGCTAAGGCGCCATTGCTGTAAACGGCAGCCGCATCATTCAAAAAATCGACCGAAACCGTATGGGTGCCCGCGCCGAAATTGCCAAGCAACGTAAAGTTTTGAGTGGCGCCCGCGGAATGCAATGCGGTTGCGGTCTGCACGCCGCCGATCTGCGTGCCGTCCACACTCACCGTGAACTCCGCATCGCCAAGATAGGCATCTTCGGCGATGGCCAAGGTGATGGTATCACTGCCTGTGGAAGCGATGGTTACCGGGGTGATGTTGCTTACCGTGCGGGTTGTCGTCGAAGTATCGACGCCGGTGCTATAGACGATCGCAAGTGTCGGCGCGGTGACGGTAAATGCCGCGTCCGACGCGGTAGCGACGTTGCCGTTGGCATCCGTCGCCACCGCAGAAAAAACATAGCTGCCTGCAGCCAGGCTGGCGCTGGTAAAGCTCCAGCTGCCATTACGCACGACTGCATTACCAAGCACCGTGGTGCCATTCTTGATCTGCACCGTGGTTTCGGCGATATCTGTCACCGTCCCCGATAAGGCAACCTCGCTGGTGTTTGCAACCTGCACCGGTGTTGCGATGGTGAGCTCCGGGGGCACGGAGGTGACGGGGGACGCGCCCAGTTCGATGATGATCGGATGATCCGTTACTGAAACGGTTAGGCTGCTCGAATTGGTGTAGCTGGCGAGCGCAGAGGTGCCGGTGGTTGGATCGAATACCTGGATCGAGGCAAATGATTGCGGTAAAGCAACAGTAACATTTTCCGCCGGTGCTGCCACTTCCTGATCGGTCGTGCTGTCGAAGAGTTCCGGCTCGGCCCACACCACCAGAACATAGGTGCCGTTGGATTTCTCCAGCAACAGGGAGTTGCCGGTGGATGGCAGGCCGGTGATGGCATAGCTCAGGCTGGCCGGTTTGAAACTCGCGGCATTCGTGGCGGTATCCTGCAGCAAGGCGGTAAGATTATGAATTGCGGTCGCAATCGGTTTGGGGGCACCGGTATAATCGAACAGGCCGAACCCGTCGTCGCCCTGGGGCGAGCCTGGCGCATAGGCGTCCAGTAGATCGTAGAGATAGGTTTGCGAGATGCCATCCTTTGCCGTGTCCATCAGCAGGTCGAGCGTGTATTTCTCCTGCACATCCACCGGAACCGCGGCCGTCGAATAGCCAGTTTCCGTATAGACGGCCGGCGCCGTGGCCACGTCGCCTGCGCTGAGATTGGTCAGTGCCTGCGCGCGGCTGACCCAGAAGGCAGGGGCTTCGTCGAAATTCGGATAAGGATGCTGGTTGTCGAAGTTGGCGAGCCCTGGAGTTGTCGTGGGATCGGTACTGCCGACGCTATAGCCGGTGAAATAATCTACCGGCACATTAGTGAGCGCCGGATCCGCCTGCACGGCAGCGTATAGCGCCTGCTGGGCAGCAATCGCAGCTTGTTGGCCGGTCAGGCCGTTGAAGGTGATGGGAGCATTGTTGACTTCATTGGGGCCTTCGATAGCGATGACACTGCCGGGAACCGCCGTTGCAACCTGGTTGATCAGCGCCAGCTGAGTCTGGATGACGGCCTCGCTGGTTGCCTCGATAATGAAGGTGAATTTAATGCCGGCCTGCGCCATGGCGATATAGGTCGAAAGCGGCGCCGAGCCATTTGGATTGCCATTCGCGTCGACCCCATTGGTGATCCCATCGCGCACCTGGTTGATGCCCAGATACTTCAAATCCGAAATTACCTGAGTAACATTGGCGTATTCACCATCAGTATACGCCATATGCGTATCGACACCTAGGGTGTTTAGAAATTCCGAGGTGGAGAGTGGGGTGACCGTCTCATTTGTACCCGACAAGCGATGATCCTTTCAGCTCTACTTCTTGAACCGAGTCAAAAAACACAATTTATAAGTGCATTCAGGCAGCTTCAACTTCGTCAAGATTGCATGTCTTTTTGACTAACAAAAGGAAAGTTTTTTTAAATTTGAAAAATTTACGGCGATTTTCAGGAGAAGCCCTTCAGGGTTTCTTAATTGATTCGGGTCTCGCTAATTAAAGACAGTTTTCCAACGCAAGCTCAGGCAAAATAAATAATAATCTTATATTTTAGGTTAATGGACCCAAGATGATGTGTTGGATCGTTGCGGCCAGCGACGCATCGGCCCGCCGCATTTGCAAGTTTGCGCGGCACATCGCCTACGAGGTGTTGAAAACGGGTTTCTAGCGCAGCAACCAGCCGGCGAACCGGCATTCAGCTATCCGGCAAGCAGCTTGTCTTGTGTTCTTGCCTCAAAGTCGGCGGCGTCATGGCGTTCGTGCAATTGGGTCGAGGGGTCGCCGGAAACACGGTTCACCATCCGCCCCCGCCGTACCGCCGGACGTTCGCCGATCTGATCGGCCCAGCGCAGCAGGTGTTTATACTCCTGCACAGACAAGAATTCCGCCGCTTCATACAGCCAGCCTTTCGCCAGGCCGCCATACCAGGGCCAGATGGCCATATCAGCAATCGTATATTCGGATCCCGCCACATATTCGTTTTTTGCGAATTGCTTGTCGAGCACGTCGAGCTGGCGTTTCACCTCCATGGCGAAGCGGTCGATCGCATATTCGATCTTCGACGGTGCATACGCATAGAAATGTCCAAAGCCGCCGCCGAGATAGGGCGCACTTCCCATTTGCCAGAACAGCCATGAAAAACACTCGGCACGGGCGCCGGCATCACCCGGCAGAAACGCCCCGAATTTTTCGGCCAAATACAGCAAAATGGCGCCGGACTCGAACACCCGGATTGGCTCCGGGCCGCTGCGGTCCAGCAAAGCCGGGATTTTCGAGTTCGGGTTGACGGAAACGAAGCCGCTACCGAACTGGTCACCCTCACTGATTTTGATCAGCCAGGCGTCGTACTCTGCACCGCTGCGGCCAAGTGCCAGCAGCTCCTCGAGCAGGATGGTCACCTTTTGGCCGTTCGGTGTCGCCAGGGAATAGAGCTGCAACGGGTGCTCCCCGACCGGAAGCTCCTTCTCATGCGTCGGCCCGGAGACGGGCCGGTTGATGTTCGCAAACCGGCCGCCATTGGCCTTCTCCCAAGTCCACACTTTGGCCGGCACATAATCTGTCGAATTGCTCATTTGCTCATCTCCTCGCATCTGAGCGAATATATGAACGTGCGGCCGCTTCATCAAACCGTCGCGGTCCAGGCGAAGCTCCGGATGGTGATGGTAAAACACAACCGGTTGACCGGCTGAATTGCCGGCAGAGGCCGGGAATGCCTCAAAGCAAAACCAACTGGCCTGGCAGTATGAGATCGGCATGATTGCGCTTGACGAATAAGGCGATTGCGTGGACCTTCAGGTGGTGGCCCGTTCCAACGCAGCCGCCTTGACCCGCTTCGTAATGCTAAATCGCAATATCTGTTGCCAAAAAAGAGATTTTTGGGGTGGAATACGGCATGTCTTACGGCAAATTGCTCTGCTGCCTTGCCGCGATATTGCTGGCCGTTTCGGGATGCAGCAACGGCTTTTCATCAATCCCCGTGCCTTTTGTCCAGACCGATCCGGTCGGTCCGAATAATGGCACAGATAGCTGCTGGAATGATGCCGAGGCGTTGTACAAGACCGGCAATTTCTTTGGCCCCAGTATCGTCTCCGGCGCCGTCGCGGGGGCCGCGGTTGGCGGCGCTGCCGGTTTGTTTACCGGAGGAAACTTCAAAGCTGTAGCGGTAGACGCCCTGATCGGCGCCGGTATCGGCGCCGCCGGCGGCTATTGGGCCGCATTGCAGGCGCAACACGAAAATGACGAACAACTTGAAGCGACCGTCAGTAACGACCTGACCACCGAAAACAGCCAAATCGACGCCACCCAGATTGCTTTTAATCAGGATATGGATTGCCGGTTCCAGCAGGCCCAAAGCATCAAGGACGCCTATGTGACCGGGCAGATCACGCATGACCAAGCGGCGGCGCAGATGGCGCAGGTGCAAAGCTGGGCGCAACGTGATGTCGGGATTGGGCAGAAGATCAGCGACGGCATCCAGTCCCGCAGCAAGCAATTCGACACCGCAGCGACCAATCTGGACGCGCCGCCGCCACCGCCGCCGGAGCCGATCGATAAACCGGCGGTGGCAAGGCGGGAGGTGGCGCTGTTGTTGCGGCCGGACCCGGCGGCGCCCGAGCTCGCCCAGCTGACGCGCCGTGAACCAGTCACCATCACCGGAAGCGATGAAGGCTACGCAGTGGTGCAGACCGATGACGGCCTAACCGGCTATGTGCCGCTATACGATCTTAGCCCGCCGGGCAGCTATCACCGGATCTATATCCACCACGCCGAACCCTCAGGCGGCTCGCAGGTACAGCAGCTGGCGGGCAGCAACGCCGCAAGGGGTGACGCCTATGCGCAAAGCGTCTCGGTGTCGCAGAGCGCGGTTGCGGGCAGCGGCTTTCAGCTGGCAAGCTGATGCGCCGTCTTGTCTTACTGATCTGTCTATTGGCGGCGCCCGCGCTGGCGCAATCCACGCCGTCGGTTTTGCCGCCGCAGGCACCTATATTACGTATAGATGCAGGCGGGCCCAGCAATGCCGTCACGCATCTAGCCGTCGATGCCGCCGGCACCCTGATGGCGGCGGCCAGCCTCGACAAGACAGTACGGGTGTATTCGCTCCCCGATGGCGTGGAACGCGCGGTACTGCGGCCTCCCATCGGTTACGGGCATGAAGGTGAGCTTTACGCCGTCGCCCTCAGCCCTGATGGGCAGACGGTATTTGCCGCCGGGGTGACCGGTGGCACCTGGGATTCCACCTTCAGCATTTATGTCTTCAGCGTTGCGCAAAGCCGGCTAATCGCAAGGTTATACGGCCTGCCCTCCCCGGTCGAGGATCTTGCGATCTCGCCGGATGGCTCGATGCTGGCGGCGGGGCTCGCCGTTGGTGGCATGCAGGTCTGGAACGCCAAGACGGGAACGCCGTTATTTGCCGATAGCGATTATGGCGGCCCGGTCCGTGCCATCGTGTTCTCGAAACAGAACGTGCTGTTTACCAGCAGCGCCGATGGCAAGATCCGCAGTTACAATCTTTCCCAGCACAGCTTCGCGGTAACGAAATTCGAGGCGATTTCGCCGGAGGCGGAAGTTATGCCGGAACCAGGCCTGCGCGCCTGGGGCCTGGCGGTATCTCCGGATGGCGGCTTTGTCGCGACCAGCTTCGAAAATGGCCGCAACGGCCAGTCAATTGTCGATGTGCTGCATGCGGCAGGGCTTGGCAAAGCCTTTTCACCGGATACCAGCGGCTTGGGCGGCGCCGGCCTGCTGGCGCTCGCCTGGGCTGAAATCGGTGGTGGCACCTCGCTGCTGGCGGCCGGCTATGCGCGGGACGGCAATGGCAATATCATCCGGCGTTGGGGTGATTTCGGCTTCGGGCCGCCGCTTGATGCCGATGCGGCAAACGATACGATCCGCGACATGAAAGCCGTGCCCGGCGGCGGGGTGGTCTATGCGACCGAAGACCCCGGCTGGGGCCGTATAGGGCCGGATGGCGGTTTGGCCTTGCGCCCGGCACCGGCTGTGGCGAATTTGCGGACCGCCCGGGATGGCGGGCTGGCGGTATCCGCCGATGGCATGGCGATCGAATTCAAAGCCGGCAATACGCTTTTGAAATTTGATGCGAATGCGACGACCAATGCCGCCGCCTTGCGTCAGATTGCGGCAATCGAGCCAGGCTTCTCAGGTGCCGTGTTGCAAGCGCCGGGGCTGGCGATCGGCAATTGGAAGGACACCGATGCCCCCACAGCGAATGGCGTCAGCCTGCAACTGGACGAGGAAGAGTACAGCCGCAGCGTGACCATCCTGCCGGATGGCAGTTTTTTGCTCGGCACGGATACCGCCCTTCGGCATTACGCGCCGGATGGCAGGCTGCTGGCAGCGGTCCAGGTCAGCCAGGCAGTGTGGGCAGTGAGCGCCAGCGCGGATGGGAAGATCGCGGTCGCGGCCTTGCTGGACGGCACGCTGCAATGGTTTGCGCTGCAGAAAGACGGCAGCCTGCAACCGCGCGCCACGCTGTTCGTCGCCTCGGATCAGCGCCGTTGGGTGCTATTTACACCGGTAGGATTTTTCGATGAATCCGATCTCGGCGGCCAGACGCTGGTTGGCTTTCATGTCAATCGCGGCACGGTGCAACAACCCGAATGGATCAGCTTCTCGCAGGCCTTCCGGCTGTTTCATGCACCGGCAGTGGTGCGCGCTGCTTTGGCCGGCGATACCGGGCCGGAACAAGCCGCCTTGGCGCCGCTTGGCGACCTGCATGACCGCCTGGTGCACGAACCTTTGGTCGCGGTCCAGGCTGCCTGCGTGGAAAACGGTTCGGATTGTGCGTCGATCCCCGTTACCAGCACAGCCAGCGTCGCACTTTCCGATAGCGCTGATACCCTGCAACTCACGACGCAGATCACCGACCAGGGGAGAGGCGTTGGCGCGCTGGATATTTTCGTGAACGGCCGGAATGTCGGACGCCAGCAGGCACCGGCGCCTACTTCGGCGGCCGCATCGGGCAATAGGACGGCAAGCGCCACGCTGAAGGTGCCGCTTGATCCGGGACCCGACCGGATCGTCCTCCGGCAATATGATGGCAGCAACGCGATATATACGGAATCGGCCCCCCTCGCCGTCAGCCGGGTGAGCATTGATGGGATACAGCCGCCGAAATCTGCAGGCAGCCTCTATGTCCTGGCGATAGGGATCGATCATTTCGCAGCACTCGATCCCAGCCTGACCCTGAACTTCGCCGTTTCCGATGCGCAGAGCTTCGTAGCATTGGTGAAAAAGGCCGCCAGCCCGATCTACGCCAATGCCCATGTGACGCTGCTGACCGATACGCAGGCGACCCGCGCGGGCATTCTTGCCGCGCTCGCTTCGGTGGCGGCACAGGCGAAACCGCAGGACATGTTTCTGTTCTACGTCGCAAGCCATGGCGGGGTGAACAGCGCGGATGGCAAGTTCTTGCTGATCCCACAGGATATCAAGGACCTGTCCTCCTGGCAGAGCATTGAGCAGGGCGCCATTCCAGAATCGACGTTGATTTCAGCGCTCGCGAAAATCCGCGCGCGCGACACATTGCTCTTCATCGATACCTGCTACGCCGGCAATGTAAGCGCTGCGAGCCTGGCCAATATCGGGCAGGAAACGGGGCGCTATATCATCTCCGCCTCCAGCTCCACACAGGAAGCTCTGGACAGCTATAACGGGCATGATGGCGTCATGGTATATGCGCTACGCCAGGCCTTCGATGGCGACGCACCCCACGATAAACAAGGCATCATCGGCGCCTTGTCCCTGGGCGAGTATATGTCGGAAGAAGTCGGCGAACTGGCGCAGGAGAAAGACCATACACAAACTGCCGAATTCACCGCCTCGCAGAGTTTGTTGAACTCATTTCCGGTTGCCAGACTTATTGGTCAGAATTGAAAGAGAGCAAGAACTTCTTTTTCTGAAGAAAAAGAAGCAAAAAGACCTTTAATAATTTGGGCCTGGGCGCCGCTGGTTACTTATCTTCCATTTTTATGATTGTATTGAACTTTCCTTCGCGAGCGCGGGACAAATAAAATTCTACGAAGTAATCTTGGGGTGCGAACTCCTTCAGCCTACCAAGCGCTTCGAGCGAAGCCGGGTTGCCTTGGCTTAGCAATTCATAGGCTTCGCGATATTGCTTCAGCCATGCTTGCATTGAGCTTCCCGCGGGCAGCAGTTCGTAGACGCGCAAGCTGTTCATTTTGCCTTTCAAAATGAAATCGCCGATCGGGCGGGTATCAGGATCTGCGCTGGCTGTTGCAGTTTCTTCCGAAATACAAATCCGCGTCTCAAAATATTTGTTCAGCCCTTCTAGGCGCGAGGTGGTATTCACCACATCGCCAAGGGCGGCGTATTTCAGGCGACGGGAGGCGCCGATATTTCCCACCAGCGCATCGCCGGTATGGATGCCGAGCCTGGTATTGCCGAAACCCAACGCCTTTGGCGCGCCCGAAGCGCGGAATGCCTCGGAGAACCGGTCGACGGCTCGGGCGGCGGCAATGGCGCGGGCGGCATGGTCGGGCTGGTCGGCCGGTGCGCCAAACATGGCCTGCACGCCGTCGCCCAGAAATTCGATGACGATGCCGCCTTGCGCCTCGACCGCAGCGCAGACGCCATCGAAATAGCTGTTCAGGATCGATGAAAGAAGGGCCGGGTCGGCGGCTTCGGTCAGGGTGGTGAAACCCGAGATGTCCGAGAAGAAGAATGTCATCCGCCGGCGCTCGCTGCCGCGTTCGGGCAGATTTTCCAAAGCCTCCAGGCGGGCGATGACGCTTGGCGCGAGGTACAGGCCGAACATGGAACGGATGCGGCGGCGGCCGCGCTCGACGGTGACCAAGCGATAGCCGAGCAACAGGAAATAGCTGACGGTGGCGGCCAGCAGCATTTCGACCAGCGGTGCGGCGCGGGCATTCTGGAACGCGATCGTTGCCGCGCCGACGATGGCGACCAGGGTCAGGCACAGGGCGATGCCGCCCTTGATGAACCCAACGCGCAGGCTAAGGACAGCGCCGACGCATGCAGCCAGCAGCACGGCGAGGCCGCGGGCGAATGGTGGTAGGATTTGTAGACCCTCATTGCGGAGCAGATTATCGACTGCCGTGGCCTGGATGAATATGCCCGGTAGGTCGTCGCGGGCCACGGTCCGTGCCGGAGGAATCATCCCGGGTTCGCAATGCGCCCCTGTCAGCTGTTCCGGCGGATTGATGTACCGGCGTGAGGTCAGGTGTCGGTCTTCGAATTGCAGGCCGGTCCCGATGATAACGATACGGCCTTTGAAATGTTTCGCCATGAAATCGGTATGGCCATCCTGGACGCAGGCAACGAGTTCGGCGAGCGAATAGGTTTGGAACGGCTGGCCGCCGTCGAAATTGAGCATCAGCGTCCCGCCACGCGGCTGCCAACCGGCGCGGCGGGCGAGTTCGGCGGCAAAACTGGTCTCAAAGGCGGGCGGGTCGGTATCGGTCGGGAAGGCCAAAATTGCCCGGCGTATGACGCCATCATTGTCCTGGGGCAGATTGTCCGAACGTATATTGGCCGGCCCGCCGGCAAAGATCTGCTGTTCCAGTGCCGGGAGTACGACGGTGTCCCCTGCCTGGCCTTTGATGAGAACGAGCCTGCTTGTCTTCCCTGCATGCTGCAGGGCCTGCAGGAAGGGTTTGTCGTGGCCGGGGATCCACTGATCGATCGTCTCAGGCAGCAGGATATCGAACCCGATCACGCGCGCACCGGCCTGATCGAGCCCGAAGATGAGCTGGCCGAAATAGGGCGCCCAAAAATCCTTCGGCTGGTTTTTATAGGTGGCGTAGGTTGCCTCATCGATCAGGACCAAAGCGACCGGCGAGGCGCCGGCCGGTCGGCGTGGCCCGAACGCGGCATTGCGAAGCCAGAACGATAGGTCTGTGGACAAACCGGCGATACTGCCCTGCGGACCAGGCGCCAGCAGCGCTGCACCCGTGGCGCCGATGACCAGTGCTGCCGCCAGGCTATCCCGGATCAGGCTTTTGAGGCGCAAGCAGACTTCCTTAAATTGGCAGCAGCCGCGCCATGAGCGGTTGCTGGGCAACAGTGGCCGCGGGATCGACTCGGAATTTGATGTTTTGCTGGCCGAGGCTGATGCAATACATGGCGCCCGGTGCCAGAACGAGGTGAAGGCGTGACATATCGATTGCGGTTGGCTGGCTGGCCGATGCCGCCGTAACCGTAATAGTAATCAATGATGCTGCTTGATCGATCCGGGTAATGTGCAGAGTGCCGCTTTGCGTCGCCAGAATGACCGGCTGGGTGCTGCGCAGATCCAGCATATCCGTCTGCGGGTCGAGCGGGCCTGAAAATGTGCGATAGACCTGCCCGCCGCCGGTCGACTCCGAGGCCGCCAGTTGCAGTTGCTGGCCGTCGCAATCCAGTTGGCTGCGAACGATGCGGCCGCCGTTGACCTGGCTGCCTTGCGCGCCGACCCGCAGACTACCGCCGGTTACTGTTTCGCGGCTGCAGGCGGCGAGATGGTCCAGGACGATGACCCCCGAATGGCCGAGCTCGATCTCCGTGCCGGCATTGACATAGGACATCGCGGTAACACCAGTGACCCCGGACGAGACGCTTTCCACGAGCACCATCGCATTGTCGGCAAGCGCCATTACAGGTACCCCCACGATCAGCATTAGGGACAGTACCAGGCGTTGGCTGAGCAGGATCATCAGCCATTGCTGCGCCGGCCAATCCCGGATGCCGCTCGGCAGGATGTACGCCAGTGACGCAGTATTGCGGTTTTGCATTCCATTCTTCCTTGCTTCAGCGGCATCTCGGCAACCATTACGTACATAGCCGTTGTTGATCCTGTATCGCCATCTGCAGATCCTCCGCCAGGCCTGCCTCCCCTTCATCCTCGACCAATACGCGCATCAGGCGGACACTGCGGTCGAGGCAGGCAGCGGCGGCGGCGCGATCCCCCAGGGCCGCATGCGCATGGCCCAATTTGTTGAGCGTGGCGGCCATAAGATTACGCAGGGCCGTGGCCGGGTCGATCTCGACCAGCGCATCGAGATTGCTCACGGCGCGCCGCAGGATGCCGGCCGCTGCTTCCGGCTGGTTGGCCGCCAGCAAAGTCCGGCCGAAGGCGTTTTCCAGCTGGACGAGCGCCAGGCGGTCCTGGGTTGAATTCGTCCGCTCCGCGAGATTTTCGGCCCGCATTGCGGCGCGTTGGAATACCGCAACAGCCTTCGCATGGCTGCCGGCGAAATGATGCGCGGTCGCCAGGGTAGCGAGGCATTGCGCATGCTGGCGGGCTACGGGGATATCCTCCGCCACCTCAAGCACATTTGCTGCAATCTCCAGACTGCTGGAAGCGGCAGCCCAACGGCGCATGGCACAGAATAACTGGCCGATACGAGAGAGCCGGAGCGCCGCTGGCAGCGAGACCCCGCCCGGATCCATGCCGCGTAGCCGGGCGGCCGCCTCGTCTGCCAGTTCCGCCGCTATGTCCGGCTGCCCGGCATGCAGCGACGCAGCAGCGGCCAATTCCAGCTTTTCCGCCAGTTGCAGGGTGACGCTTGCCGCTGCGCTGCGCAGAATGGAAGCGGCTTGCATCCAGGACTCTGCCGCCATTTTCGGGTCGCGGGCCGCTGCCCGTTCACGGCCTTGGCTGTGCAATGCCGCAACTTTTCCGAGATCTTCAAAAATCGTTTCCGCATCCATACCGTCACGCATTATGATAATCCTCGCAGGTCTATGAGTGTAGCGATTTATTACGAAGCGCCACGGATCAGAACGCGATAGGCCAAGGCTATGGCGTTGGCACGGAAATATTTCATCGCAAACCGCGCGGTCGGGGCGGCTGTCGGATCACGGAAGTTCCAAAATTGAAACTGCCACGCCGACCATGGCGACGTTTAAACATCCCCAAACTCCTCCCTTTGTTTCAAGCAGGTTTCATCAAACAACGTTAATTTGAACAGTGAAATATTTCATCGCAAAAGCGAAGGAAAAACCGGATACCACTCTTGCTTCGGGATGAAGCGTTGGCCCAAGCTTCCAACGGCCCGAAGTCGCTAACCCTTAACGCCTAAGCGCCTTTGCGGTTTATCCGCTGGCGCTTTTAACCGAGCAGGAGCAGGACAATGAGCAAAGTGGAAGACCGCGACACGCGTGATGAAGGACGAGGTGGAGGGTCAATATGAGTATGGGGCCATGACGCAATGCCCCTGGTGCGGCCATGTCGGCTGGACCTCCGGTCTGGATAGCGAAGTGTACATCACGGTTATCTGCGGCGTCTGCGGCCAGCCATTTCAGGCCTGAACCGAGGCATGCATGGAGGCTGGGCTGCGTCAGCCTCCATGTCTTTACGTAACCGACGATGCAAGCTGCGGCAACGGCGTTTTAAGCAGTGAAATACTTCATCGCGAAAGCCGATCAGAAATTCGATAAAACACTTGCTTTGGGACGACGCTTTCAAATTCTTCGAAAACCCGAAGCCGTTACGCCTTAATGCCTAACCGCCATTTCGGGTTTTCCGCTGGCGCCTTTCACAATCGAGCAGGAGCATATCATGACCAAAGTTGAAGTTAAATTGGGCACCAAGATCGACAAAGCCGAGTTGCTGAGCACCGATATCAGTAAACTGGCGATCCTGACCGCGACACGCGTGATCAAGGATGAGGTCGAGGGGCAATATGAGTACGGGGCGATGACGCAGTGCCCCTGGTGCGGTCATATCGGCTACACCTCCGGCCTGGATAGCGAAGTCTATATCACGGTCATCTGCGGCGTCTGCGGCCAGCCGTTTCAGGCTTGAACGAGGCCGTCGGTATGACGCATGGAGGCCGGGATCCCGGCCGGCCTCCATATCCTCATTTGAAAAGCATAATCCTTGAACAGATCGAAGTCGCTATCCCTAAACCGCCATTACGAAATCACAGCTGGCGGGTTTCGACATCAAGCAGGAGACGGAAAATGACCAGTGCTGAGATTAAACCGGGTACGAAAATCGATCAGGCCGGACTATTGGAAACCAGCCTCTCCAGCTTGGCGATCGTAACCCGGGCACAGGTGAACGACGAGGCGGTGGAAGGCCAATATATAGACCGCGCCTTCCAGCAATGCCCCTGGTGCGGCCATGTCGGCTTCTACAACATCCCGGCCGATGGCAGCACCGTCACGATAATCTGCAGCACCTGTGGTCAAGCGTTCATCGCATCATGAATCGGGCGTTCAATTTGGTGCATGGCGGCTGGCCGTTCCCCGGCCGCCACGTCTTTATGCCGCAGCCGGCGGAATGAGCAACATATGAAGCAAGGAATTCACCCCCAGGCGGCGCCGGGCGCAGCCGGACCAATTTCGTATCCAAGACTGCTGCATTGGAGCCTGATCGTTGTTGCAGGGGCGAAAAAACTGTTCCTCCTTAGCCTGGGCTTGGGGATCGCAGCGCAATTGACGAGCATGTATACCATCACGCTGGTTGCGCGGATCATATCGGCGCTGGGCACGACCATTCATGATTCCGGCCCGCTGGTGCATCTCGTTCTGTATTGTTTCGTTTGGACTTTGGCCGGTATCGGGCTGCAATATTATTACCGGATGCTGACGATACGCGCCAACAGCGTGATGCTGGGTGCATTGCAGCAAAGGCTGCATGACCAGTTGCTGCGCATGCCGACAGCCTTTCATGAACGCTATGAACTTGGCGAAACAACAACAATCGTCATGCAAGACGCCGCCGGCTGCCAGCCAATGCTGGCGCAATTGCTGTCCAGCCCGATCACCCAGGGGATCACATTGATCGCCGCTTTGGCGGTATTGTTCGATAGTTTGAGGGACCTGCAGGGTGTTCCCATTCTGGCGATCCTGCTTCTTGCTGCGGCGCTGGTCGGCCGCCCGATCATCGGCTGTAGGCTCTCGAGGCGCCCCCGAGATGCCTTTGCCGAAGCACGCACGGCGCGGTCCGCGATGGCGCTGGAATTCAACAACTCAGCCAGTGCCCCGCTGGAAGTACGCCTGCTTGGGGCGCAATCAC
>Ga0116229_10010530_pt1 | contig 13849 bp, 16 predicted proteins | sample S1TSphgellanicum_3_FD_87313 | JGI IMG/M metagenome (GOLD analysis project Ga0116229, IMG submission 87313) | Host-associated microbial communities from peat moss isolated from Minnesota, USA - S1T2_Fc - Sphagnum magellanicum MG | ecosystem: Host-associated > Plants > Peat moss > Unclassified...
CCTCCATGTATCTCTCTGCTATATGTTGATATAATCCATCCATTTTATCTTTTGACTCCATGTCTTTGGAGGTCAACTTGTACTCTTTTACCATTGTAGAAAGTAGAAGCAGCTTTTTTCACATTTAAATACTTTTTAGCATGATCAAATTCTACAGCTATGAACTGGCATTATAATAATGCTAACTGTTGTTTCCATCTGCAGCCATCTTGCATCTGTGAACTCCAAACTTGCTGCCGCTTTCCTTTGGTAAGACGGCTCTCACTGGCCCTTTTGCAACTCTTGTTTGCACATGTGAAATCTGTCTTTTTGTTTCTTTCATAGCATGAAAATGGATGGTCAATTGTGGGCTGAACTGTTCCATCTTACTCAAGCATTAAGCAAACCAAAAATGTTTCCAACTGTTTTTTATCAGCCTTACTGAACCCTTTTAGCGAAGGGGAAAATGCAGCATTCACATCCAATTAAGTCAATTCATAGACCAGAATATCTGAAGTGTATCAGCCATTGGTGATGGGTGCTTTCAACATTAATGGAGTAAGACATAACCATCTATCTATGAAGGAAGTTAGTTTGTTTTGTCTTGATTTGTTTTGTTCTGTAGCTATGAGATTCGCTGAACTGGGATGCTTCAGATCATGTTCTTGGTGTCTTTGGAAAGCTCTCAACAAGGAGGGGTGCATGGGCTTGGTTCCATGACGTTTGGATTTGCAACACAAAAGTCCTTGAATATTGAATGATTTCTTCACTGAAAACTAATTATATTATAGCTGAAAATTTTGGAATTCGAATGTGCCTTTGGTGTTGTAGGAAAGATCTTGATCAGCAGGATTTAATCAAATTTATTTAGTAATATTTGGATTCAGAATGTGGGAAATATTGACTTTTTAAGTGATTTCTGCCACTGAAAATTCAAATAAATTCCAAAAAACCAGGTTGGAAGGAAATATCAGTTGAGAACATGGTAACACTTGGAAGGCGTACCATTCAATTCAAGCATGATTTCCTTTCATATTTGGCTGTTCAAAAAATCTTTACATACAGTGTAAAACAATGTTCACATGTTGAGTTTCCCTATTTTGTAATGGGTTCATACTTGTGTCAACGTTCCTATTATAGGAGGTGCCTCCTCTGTATGTACAATCTGAGTTGGCCAAGATCAAGCTCCTGCCATTGGCAAACAATTGTGTGGACCAAGGCTGCAGTCTTCTTCACTCAACAGCTCTTTGCTCTTCTGGATCTACCACAAGATTACATGCTAATGTCACTTGCTATTAACCTCTTGTCTCAAGGCCAAAGTCAGTCTTTCACTGAATGGCACTTGCTCCTTCGGATCTATCACAAGATCACATGCTAATGCCACCGGCTGTTGTTAACCTTCCTGTCTCCAGGCCACAGTCTTCACTCAACAGCACTTGCTCCTTTGGATCTACCACAAGATTACATGCTAATGCCACCTGCTTTGCACAACTTCCAAACCATCAGGTTTTCACACAACCCTTGAAAATAATCTACGAGATCGTTGCAAAAAACCCTAATTATTTTGGATTAGGATTAGGTGTTGCCTAATTCTGTGGATTCAATAGCTGATCCAAGTAATTAGGTGTTGGAGGAACCCTAATCCAAGGAATTCAGATTTTGAAAAGGCCTAAGAAAATTTACTACTGCATATGTAAACAACTTGAAGGAAAGGCATGTAAGCAGACAGTTCTGCTGAAACCCCCTTATATGATCTGAAGAAACATGTGCACTCAAGCTTTGCAAACTACACCTTTTGTGCATATGGTTTAGCCTTAGGCAAAAATGTTAATCCTTGAACTCAAATCTCTAAAAGAATTCATCCAGAAAAAAATTGCATCTCATTCTTAGCAGCAGAATTCTACAAAAGTTGAAGAAGTGGAGTTTGAGATCAGTCTGGTGTTTTTTGTCCAATTATTACCTGAACATGGGGTTTGATGAAGAGGAACTGCACTGCTCCATCAACTGTTGTCAAAGTTGTCAGCGGAAGTTCCCCTTTGGAAACATCAATCCAAAGCTCCTTTGCCTTGTCAAGAATCTCGTGGCCTTCCAAATCCACAGTAGCTGTGAAATTCACTGTGCTTTGCGCCTTGATACTCACCCTCTCTGATTGCACTACCCCTATCTCCACTCCTCTATAACAAATTTGGACAGTCAACAAATCATACATACCACCCACATAGTTTGGGTTGTGCATTTGGATCAACAAATCTAAGCTTACATTCAACTGTACTGTGGGAACAACGGAACCGGATCCTTGCTTGCCACCAATACTAACACCATTCAGCTTCCAGTTCTTGATCTCAATCTCTGGTGACATAGGCCACAAAACATAAACTGCCCCAGAGATCAAAACAAGAAGCAACACGGCTCCTAACACCGTGGAAAGTAGTGGCCATGATGATCCACAACAACAACGAAGATTATTGCTTCTCTTCTTTCCTGTGAAATTCTTGTCAACAGGATTTGTTAAGGTTAGGTCACAGTGGGATCCATTTTCCTCAACTAAATCCTGGTGGTACCCATGAACTCGATCCATTCAAAGAAAATTTCAAAAACCACACAGAAGAAAAAAGAAAAACCTTGACAACAAAAGGAAAGAAAATAATAACACTCAGAAAAAAAATGAGTAGCCTATATGTTCCTTCCAAACACAAGTTCACAAGCTTGCCCCCCACCAAAAAAAGAAAAAGCCTAAAAAATCTGCACCCAGATCAACTTCGACAAGCAAAAGCAAATCCAAAATCCGTGAAGAAACAAAATCAACTTACAAATGGCATGTAGCTAAATTGCAATCTATCGACGAGACACGTCAAATTCTATCAAAATTTGAAAACATTCAGGGATGAGCCCAAGTGTCCTGAGAGAGAGCGCCCGCGCACCTGCCTTTCTCTGGGGAGGAGGGAATCAGGGAGGAGGAAGAAAGTGGAGACGTGGTTATTTGGAAACCGTTAGATCTCCAATCGCTCGAATCCCTGTCCATGATCTAGTAGGTCTCGACATTTGTACTTCCTGCGAATTTTGTGATAATTTTGGGGATTTTTTTGTGCGGATTCTTAATTTTTAGATTTTTACCTTCTTTTTTTTTTTAATTCCCTCACTTCTGGCGAATAAAAAGACTTTCAAAATCACTTCTTTTTCGAATTTTAAAATTCTCTTTATGGCGAAACTTCGCTAGTGAAGAAATTGCTGGTTCACACCAGACTTTTTTTTACTGGTGATAAATCGCCAGAAAGCTAAAATTAAAGATTAAAAATTCGAAAAAAAGCGATTTTGGAGGTTTTCAGTCGCCAAAAATGAGGGGAAAAAACAAAGTAAAAATCGCGATATTCGTTTATTTGGTTTTCAGTGTTTAGCTAAAAATATTGAAGGATGATTTAAGATTCGTATACTTTATTTCTGATTTATAGCCAGATTTTGGCTAAATCTTCCTAGGGATGATCGCCACTTTTCTACATCTTCCAATGCGTGATCGCCACTTTAGCCACCAAACAGAAATTGCTTAGAAAAACACTAGTTCACACCGTGGGGGGTTTTCTTCGCGCACACCCACACACGAACTGCGAGCGAGCGAGCGCGCGAGACGGCGAAGCTCCTCCCGAGAGGACGGACGACGGCGTCGGATCTGTTGAAGTGTTCGTCGAGCAAGATCGAGTTTTGGAGCGATCTGGGGACTTGTGGAAGCTGCAGAAGGAGAGGAAAGTGCTGGAAGAAAGTTGAGTTTTCGAAAGGATCTGGGGAATCTGCGGTGGGAAGCTGAAGAAGCGGGGAAGAGGGAAGGAGGACTTGAAGTGGATCCAAAGAAATACAAGCTTTGAGGGCAAGAGAGAGCCATGTTTCTGCGGAGGTTTGCGGGGCCTTTGCTGGCGGGTGTGAAGGCGACGACGGGAATCGTGGGTTTGGAGGTGGTGCCAAATGCCAGGGAGGTTCTCATTTCTCTTTACCGTGAAACCCTAAAGGCCGTGGAGCCGATCCCTACCACTGCGCAGTACAGGAAAACGGTGGAGGCTCTCACGCAACACAGACTCAAGGTATGCATTGAGGAAGAGGACTGGGAGAAGATCGAGGAGAAGATCCAGGGAGGACAAGTAGAAGAGCTCATTGTACAGGCGCAAGATGAGCTTCAGCTCATCCCCAAGATGGCTGAGTGGAAACCCTGGGAAGTTCCCGAAGACTACAAAGTGGAGATCATAGAAGACGACGACTCTGTACCCAGTCATATTCCGATTCATCGACCACGACACTGAAATCCTCTTTCTATGTTCTTATCGTAATCCTCAATTTCTCAGAGGTATGTATGTGTATGTGTGGCAGAAGGTATTGTGGCTTCTTCTCAACACATCAATTTGTCTCTGGAGATGCTACATTGGAATACACACTCAATGGAGTTTTTTTCTTCTTCTCATGTTGGCCTTCATTGCATGTACTACAGTTCTTATCACTCATGTTTTGCATTCTCCTCGTGGCATTTTGTATAGGAGAAGGGTAGGGCCAGAGGTCCTTCCTTGTTTTGAAGTGCCTAGGCACAAGGGTGGTAGCCTAAGTGATGGGTGCTGAAAAACAAGGAAGGGCCTCTGGCCCTACCCTTCTCCAGCATAAAAAAACCTGCCATAATTTTCAGAGGACTTGCATTTCCACGCTGAAGATTTCTTCCATTTTGTAAGACCCTGGAAGATTGTTGCTGAGTTCTTGTGCCTGACCATGGTCATCTAATACACTTCAAAAATTAGGGCAGGATTTTACAAATGCATATTATTGAATGCAAACAAACTGTTTTTAAGATTTTGCAATTAGGTTCAGGGTCTGGTTCACTCCCCCTCCCCTTGCTTGTTGCATGTTTGAAGGTTTATGATTGATGCGGTTTTTAGACCTGGAACAGTGGATATAAATTAGAGTCTTTTGTGATTTACATCTGTCAAAGTCATCTATTGCTGTGTTTTCTTGGTGAAGATTGTGTGTGTCCTGCCTGTTTTCAAGTACATCACACATCTGCGATGTCAGATGCATCCTCATCTTCTGGTCAGAGCAGCAGAGGCAAATGGAATGATTTCAGGTTTGGTCAGGATGTTGGATTGCAGTTCCTTGAAGGTGCAAGTTTGAGAATTTTTCAATTTCAGGTTTGCTCAGGATGTTGCATTGCAGCTCCTTGAAGGTGCAAGTTTGAGAATTTTTCAATTTCAGTTTTGGTCAGGATGTTGCATTGCAGTTCCTTAAAGGTGCAAATTTGAGAATTTTTCAATTTCAGGTTTGCTCAGGATGTTGCATTGCAGTTCCTTGAAGGTGCAAGTTTGAGAGTTTTCAATTTCAGGTTTGCTCAGGATGTTGCATTGCAGTTCCCTGAAGGCACAAGTTTGAGAAATTTCAATTTCCTGTGTATCTGTTTGCAGCCTGTATTTCACATGAAATAACCCTCAATCTGGTCTCTGGCTGTTGTACATTTTATCTGCATGTAATGCAATACAACACCTGGAGATGGAAGGTGCAAGCTCTGATTGAAGCATGTGAGTGTGTCAATCTGGCAAATTCAGGTTGATTCTTGGATCAATTGTGCCCCTTTCATCTGATAAATTGACTGGCAGTTTTTTTAGGTTCTGGATGAGTGCCTGGTACAGTTTTCCAAAGGGCTGGGTTGTGTATGTGATGAGCTGTGTAGTTGTTTGCTACATGCAGATTTGCATCTTGATGATGAAACTGGTATCCAGTCTATTAAAACAATGTGAGATTCTGGATCACTCTTGCATTGGCTTGCAATTTTTCTTCTACTTGATTGAGCCTGAGTTGTTGAGACTTAATATGCTTCATCACTCAAAGCATTTCTTTCTCTTGCAATTTTCTTCTGCTCAATTAATTCTGAGTTGTGCAGAGTTCCAACTCTTCATCACTCAGGCATTCTCTCTAGTGCAATTTTCCTTTGTTAAACTTTTTCCAAATGAGCTTCAGACTATTGTTTGTCACATTTTCCAAGATCAGGCAAGAACCTGAGTGCCTTGAGGAAGAGGCTGTCAGTTACTGTGTTTCCCCCCCAACTAACGTAAAGTAAACCTAGCATTTATCACCTTCTTTGTGGTAGGACTGTGGTGCAAGAGTTTCAATTGGAGATTGGAGGCATGTGAGGTGATGTCCCACTTCACGAACTGCAGTACCTAAATCAGACAAGGAAATGCATGTGGACAACAGCATTATGAAGTTGTATTGAGGGTCTAATCATTTTGCACCTATTGACAGAAGTAGTATGAAGATTTGTAGACAAGAAAAAGAGTTTTGAGGTGTGAGCAATGTCAATACTTGAGGCCAGGCAAGTTCCAACCATGACTTGCAAAATGGTAATTGAAACACTTTGATTTACAACACTTACACTAAAGAACTGTTTACCTGCAAACCAAACGGTTCTTCAGAGGGGAACAATCTGGGGGTGATTTTGTTGGTGACTTGGCATTCTTAGGATGAGAGGGCAGTGGTGATTCCTGACCATGGTTTTTGGAGACTGATTGTTGGGGTGGGGTGTTGGGACAATGGTTGATTTTGGAATGGGGTGATTGCAAGTGGTGAGTGTTTGCAGTACCATGTGCATCCTGAGCATGGTTGCAAGAAACCATCGGCATTCTGTTTTCACCTCTACCACTTGTTCCTGCAATCATATCTTCTTGCTGATTGCTGAAGTCAGTTCCTTCCCCAGCAAGAGTTGGGGGTGATTGCCTTTTAGAAGGTGACTCCTGATTTGGAGACAAAGCTGCTACAGAATTGCTTTGGCCATTGAAGCCTGCTGCATGGTTGCCAGTTGGTCTACTAAGGAATGAAGAATGTTTGTTGTGGTTGCCATGCCCAGACCTACACAATGCAAGACTGAGCACTGTAAGCAATGCATTGAGGAAGAACCAAGCAAGAAATTTGAGATGATGAAAAAGAGAAACTATAAGACAGAAAGTGAAAAGACAAATATTCAAACACATGATGTTGGGTACCTGTCTGCAAAGGAAAGCTGTGGCCGTGGTAAAATGTTTTGTTTGGAAGCCCAAGCACCAGAATCATCCCAAAAATTCAGTGAAGGACTATCCATTAGCTTTGTGCATGCTGTATACAAACCCGGATTGGTAGAGCTTGCAAGAGTAGAGGTAGCTGTAAGCCCCATCTTAGGCTTATACTGCACACGTTGGCCTGCTTGTGATGCACATTTTGCAGTGTGCATGAAGCATTGGCTGCCAATTACTGAAGGTGAGCTGTTAAAAGCTCCCAAAGCGTTGAGTGGTTGTGTCTTGTTTTGAGTGCCAGAAACCGGGATGGTGGTTGATGACAAATATGACAAGGAGGACATTGGGAATTGGCTCTTGAATGCCACAGAGGCTGAGTTTCCACTATTGGAAGAAAGAGGGGTAGATGCCTCAGCTGCTCTGCTGCTTGCAAGACATGAAGAGTAGCACAAAGCATTAGTATTGGGACGAGTGAATGTGTTGTAGCGAGATGATGCCCCGCTTCCTGCCATCTTCCCTAGTTGGGCCTCCGTCAATTGCTGGTTTAACCACCTGTGCAACACCACACAGTTCTTTGTCATGTTCTCATTTGAAGTTCAATTGCTGACAGCAATCAAACCAAGCATTTGCACTTACCTACTCAAATTTACTTAGTACAGGGGTTGTCATGTTACAAGGCAAACAAGCAGGACATTAGATGAAATGGGTGAAATTTAAATGTGTACTGGATCATTTGTTGATTGGATTTCAGAAGTTCCTGAGTTTCCTCCAACTTAGATGTCAAATCTTCCACCTGCCAAATACCATGAGCCCATTGAAATCTTGTTATCAAAAGATTGATTAAATACGAAGATCAAATTCAAAATTTGTGGACAAAAACCTGATTTGAATTGATAGAATCAATTTCCACTAGATGAGATTTAATCAGTATATACAGGCCAAACTGTATACCTTCTTTTTGTTTTCCCCTTGTTCCACCTTCAAGGTGTCCAATTCACTGCGCAGATTGAGGTTGTCAGCTTCAACCTTCTCAATCACAGCCTGACGTTCAGTCAACAGAGAATCCTGTTGAGACGCCATTTGCCCTTTCAATTTGAGCTTCTGTTTTGATGACCGCAACTCCACCTTTTAGGACCCATCAATTCACAAACAAAAAACCAAACTTCAGAAAATACCCATCTGCTGCCCGATTCTTTCAGTCCAGAGTTTGCATTGACAAGATTGTGTCAGTCAGAAGCTGGAAGAGTTAAGCTCTGATATTCTTGTTGAACTAGTGTATGCATGATAATAGGCCATTTGGGTGGGACAAACCTGAAGCTTTTCTATAATTTGGTGGCATTTTGCAAGCTCAGTTGCACTAAAGTTTGCTCTCTCTTCAGCACGTTCAGCTGCTGCCTGGGCTTCCTTCCATGAGCCCTCTAATGCCACCCTGCAAAATTCCACTTAGAATAGTACTTAATGCTGAAAAGTTTGTCAAACCTAGGATTGTCACATCAAACCCCTGATCAGTTGGCAATATGACAGCTTGCTCTATGATGATTTATAGAAGGGTGGAGATGGGTTACTTTTATCACTATCTGATTGGATTCAAGGGCATGCAAAACCAAAGAGAAACACCAAATGACAAAGTAAAAAGCCCAAACCTCTGTGACACCTGTGAATCGAGTTGCACTTTCAAACTGGAAAGCAATTCACTCTTGTTTGAAACCTGTGCCCAAGAATCACATCTTGAGGAATTTTCAACAAACCCATTTGAAACACATATATACGTGTCCTTAAAGTAAATGAAGTCATTTCATGTTTGTGCAAATGTCTGTCATGCCTGGTACAATTCTGGATGGCATAAAAACAAACCTCCTGCTCAAGGGCACTGAGGTGCATGAGGTGGAGGTTGAGCTGTTTTGCAGCATCATGCTTATCAGAATCTAGACTCTGGTTCTCCATTTTTAATTGCTCATAATCCTGTGTCATTGCCACAAACCCCAGTTGTGTCAATCATAACTGGCACATAATAATTACTTTATCACAAGGAATTTACAAGGGTGTCGTGCAAAAAAACTACCTGTGATTTCTCTTCCAACCCCTTCTCAGTGGAAGTAAGCTTGGTGTTCAGCTCCAAAATCCTAGACTCCAACTTATATTTGGAGTCTAGCAATGACCGCACCTGCATTGGAAGACTGTCTGCATCTTCATAACCATAATTGTCCATTGTTCATGGACACACTTATTGTAATCCAAAGGTCATTAGGAAAGAACCCTATGATTTTTCCAGCTGATAAGCAATGAAATGCACATGCTCAATTCCATCTAAAAGAAACAAGGGAATTTTTTTTGGACAAGAAAAACTTGGGTACCTGTTTATCTAATTCATTTGCTCTTTCTCGATGGTGATCAACTTGCTGCTGACAATGACTCTCAAATTCTGCACGATCCCTTTCATGCTGATCCTTTAGCTCTATTGTTTCTTGCATCACCTAGCCAAATGTAGAAGGTTTTAGAAATATCACCTTTTAACCTTTGCTATATGGATTCCTTGAAATTTTATTCATTGATCTAGCATATTCATACACCATGAATGGGATTGGGTCCTCGTATTCCACCATCACTCACATCCAGAATGTTGTCTCCTTTCATAGAACCCAAAAATGTTCATGTTCTCAGGTTTTTTGTTCAACCAGTTTTTGTTGTTACCATGCATTTTGGTGCTCGAAAAGAATGTAGTTAGCAGCCTTGATTATTATAGCTCTTTTAAAAGCAAACCTTTTCCTTCTCGTGTGCAAGCTCCAAGGTGTACTCAGCTTTGAGCTCACTGACAATTCGACAGTGATTCTCCTTCAGCTCACCAAGTTCGCTGCATGCATGCATTTATGCGAGGCATCTGAAATGACTACTAACTACTATGGATAATATTTTTTTCCACAATGTGTTGAGAAACCACAACTCAAGACTGACTGATATGTTTGTGAAAATAGAAAATACCTCTCCAACATAATTTTATTTGTCATCTTAAAGGCTTTCATAGAAAGAAAAAAACATTGCCCCAAATCAAAGAAGAAGCTACCCATTGATTCAGTGCTTCAAAAGCTACATGTGTTAGTGAGAAAAATAAATGCAGCTGCTTGTTACCTGCTCAAATTGTTAACATCACGTAGTGCCCTTTCCAAAGAATGTAGAGTCCGCCGCAACTTTTCATGCAAGTCACCATTGATAGACTGCTTCCTCACAAAAATCATCATTGATAGTGTTCAGTTGTGAGTCTTTGACTGATGAACAGACATGCCATGAAAATCCCTGAGACAAGGCCAATTGTTTTTTTACACAAAAAATAAAATAAAATAAAATAAGCTTAGTTGTTTTTTTTCTCCACTTGCCTTGTATTCAGCAAGCCGGCCTGCAAGAAACTGTTTGATGACAGAGTCGTTGCCTTGCCGAAATACAAGGGATAGATGGCTCAGGTGCTTGAATTGGTTGGTTTCAACAACAGTGAAAGTTGAGTCTCCTGTACGAATATGAAGCACCGCAAGGAACCTGCCTGTTCCTCTGCTCAGAAAAAGAGATTACCCACATGCAAAATTACATGCTTGTGCAACAAAAGCTTTACATCTTTAGGTTTTCCAATCATTACAATATTCTTGATTCTGAAACAAGACAATAATTTTACCGTGTCAGAAATGCAGGCTAAAAGTCCAAGAGGAAAGGTTAATAATATCACAACCTCATTAGGCAATGTACATTTTAGCCAACCTCATGATGCAGTTTGTTTGGCATTCAGAATGCATGATTCTGTTATAAATATGAGATGCAACAAAGGGTTGTCATTCTTTCAGTGCACAGTTACAGTAATGAACCTCTATCATACAACATCACATATCAGGGCTTAACATTGGGAAGGACATGACCTAATCCTGAGTGTTTTGCACTGCATTGCTTGTATTCACTATCCATGATCATATCCTGAAAGCTTGCTATCCTGAGTGACATTCCTAGTTTTTCACAGTTCTTCTCCTCCAGAAGGAAGGATATATGTATATATATACCTGGAACTGTCATTAGATGCTGATGCAATACACTGTTCCAGCAACTCGATGAATTTGTATGGAAATGTTGCAAAATCAACCAGTATGCATTGCTCCACTTTGAGACTCTGGAAGTCATCTTCATTCACCTCCAATGAGTAGAAGAAGAATGGATCAAGCTCATTTGTAATTTGCACTTGGAGTACCTACAAGCAAGCAAATTGCCCAACACCTGATCTTATTATTGCAGCTGCCAATGTGAGCAGATTATTATAGCAGCTATATTGACAGCAATTGCAGACTTCATAGAATTAAATGTGTATGAGACAAGAGAAATGGGTATTGTGCATATCTTGTTTTTCTTCTTCTCCTTCATCATATCGAAGAGAAGAAGAAAGGATGAAGGAGAGAGCGAGAGAGAGAGAAAAAAAATAGAGAAATGGGTATTGTACATCTCTTCTTCTCCTTCTCCTTCGTCATATCAAAGAGAAGAAAAAAGAATGAAGGAGGGGAGAAATGGGTATTTTGTGCATCTCTTCTTCTTCTCCTTCATCAAATCGAAGAGAGAGAGAGCAAGAGAACAAAAAGAGAAATGAGTATTGTACGTCTCTTCTTCTTCTTCTTCTTCTTTATGATGGGCATCAACGAGAAGAAGAAAGAACAGAAGAGAAAGAAAACTTTTTCTTACTTTTGTAGTGCGATGAATCTTGCTCAAGCCCATGATGAACCTTGCAGTAAGATCCATGTGTCGATCCTCACTGTTGGCTTTGTTAACTCGCACAGGCACCACTTTCTCAAAAAGTGTGGAAGAATTCTCCATGCCACCAACAAGCTTGCCATGCTCTTCAATCTCAAACCCCATTCGCCAAGCTCACGACCCCCCAATTGGGTCTGAAGCGAGCCGAGCTATGGTGAGAGTTCATTCCCAAATATCCTTTTTTGTCTTCAAGAGAGGAAAAAGTCGCCCACCTCAGCAACTTTCCTTCTCCCGAGACTGCAGTCATCAACAATGCGGTGGGGGTGAAGATGGGTTTCTTTGTTTGTTTCTGTGTTTTCGAGGAAAAAAGACAGAAGAGGTTTTTCTTTCAAAAAACATTCAAGGAAGAAATTTGTTGCAAAACGAAGAAACCATAAACAAGCCAAGATGGATTACAAACAAATTTCTGTGCAAAAATGGGATCGCGAAGTTGTCTGCCGGACTCGACTTCTGGCAAGAGCAGCAGTAGGGACGAGAGAGGGAGACGAGGAAGACAAGCGATGGCGGGAAACCTGGGAAGAAGTGGCAGTTAGCCATCCCCTCGGCAATTCCATGGCAGAATTGTCATCTTCTCTCTCGCTCGCCCTCGACAATTCCTAGCAGAAACTGTCTTCTCTCTCTACCTCGCGCTCTCACAGTATCGCTCTTCCTCGACAATTCCGGGCAGAATTGTCGTCTTCTGTCTCTGGTTCGCGCTCAGTATCTTCTAATCGACAATTACTGGCAGAATTGTCATCTACTCTATTTCTTTCGCTCGCGCGCTTTTTCTCTCTCTCGACAATTCCCGGCAGAATTGTCGTCTGCTCTCTCTGGTTCGCGCTCACTTGTCTTCTCCTTCGACAATTACAGGCAGAATTGTCATCTTCTATCTCTCGCTCACGCGCTTGCGATTGCGCTTTTTCTTCGCTCCCTGTGGTCGGTGCTGGATTGTACACGCTTCCTCTTCTTGAGGAGTCACGCTTTTTTTTTCTCTGTTTCTCTTCTGACATATCTATAGATATACGCATATATTCCAAGTTTTCCTTACTTTGGTTTGTGCAGGATTTTTATGTGTTCTTTGGTTTCGTGTCTCTCTTTTTCTCGTGTTTGCAAAGCAAGAGGTTCTATATCTTAAGAGCAGTGAAACTCCTTTTGTCTTCCACAAGGGGGGGGTAGAAGTTTGCACGAGATCGGAGTAGCATGAGGACTTGTAGAGAAGCTCAGTACACAACTCCTGAGTTGTTAATCCATAGTATGTCCTGATGAGGGGAGTTTTCTTTGGGGGCCGGGGTTTTCTTTCACTCCTGTTGGACTGGCATAGACTAGAACAACAGAAACAGGAGATAGCTGAAGGCTTTTCTTACTTGTTGTGCTCTGGTGATGTGCAGATCCTCTCACTCTTTGTTTTAGGTCATAGTTGTTGTTACTGTATCTTGATGGTACAAAAGCGGACTAGCACAGACGCAAGTGTTTTTTTTTTTCGGTAGGCCTCAAATGTTTTTCTTGATCAAACTTGCTTTAGATGAAAGCATCTTTTAGTGATGGGAGCGTTTCAGGATGGCAGCAGGCGGTGTAGCAAGGGTTTGAGATATTGATCCAACTGGATATGATTGCCCGTAGCAGATGTGTAAAGCTTTGTGATGGTATGTCAAGAAGCTCGAGAAGTCGAACAATCTCAACATACCATCCCAAAGCTGTACACATCTGAGACGAATGTTACATGCCAAGGGCAGCGATGTATGTCTTTCAAAGCCTCATTGCTGGTGGATCAGTTGGACTGCCTACAAACCCTAGACTCGGCGAGGGAGGTAGCTAGATGTTGGAGCTTCATACTGTTGTGTACAGTGGGTTGTCCATAGATATCAAAGCACTTGCATAGTCTTAATGGCCCAATCACCTTCATGCAAAGTTTGTTGAGCACTTGCTGAGGCCAATAAGACACATTTGTATCACTTTTTGCATCAAACTATGAAGGCAAAGGGATAATACTTGCTGCAACAATAGGATGTGGTAGTCATGGGACTTTGGTCCTCTCAGCTTCCCATCCTTATGTGCTATGCAAAGTTGTTGGTGAGGATTCAATTGTTCAGGCTTCAAGCAAGCTGTGCAAG
>Ga0116229_10010531_pt1 | contig 13849 bp, 11 predicted proteins | sample S1TSphgellanicum_3_FD_87313 | JGI IMG/M metagenome (GOLD analysis project Ga0116229, IMG submission 87313) | Host-associated microbial communities from peat moss isolated from Minnesota, USA - S1T2_Fc - Sphagnum magellanicum MG | ecosystem: Host-associated > Plants > Peat moss > Unclassified...
GACGAACAGGGCTATCGCGGCGTCATCGTACCGATCCCCGGGCACGGCGCGCTCGCCGTCCTCGCCCGCGATCAGGCCATGGATGCCGCGATGGTCGACGCCGTCGCCGCCCGCGTGGACCGTGCCATCGTCTGGACCGGGTGAGCCGCCCGCCGCGCGAGTCCGTCTCGTCCCGGCCTCGTCAAGCCATGCGCTCCGGCGTGAGCCGGCCGACGTCGACGTAGCCGGCGCCGGGTCGTGCCAAGCTTGCGTGGATCGCGGCATAGGCCCGCGCGAGATGCTCGTCGGCGCCGAACGGTGGGTTGACGATGACGAGCCCGCTTCCCGCGAGCCCGACCCCGGCGTCGTCGGGATGGATCGCGAGATCGGCATGCAGCATCTTCGGCAAGGCCAAGGCTTGGAAGCGCGCATGCACGAGCCGCCGCTGCTCGGCACTGCGAATCGGGTACCACATCAGAAAGACCCCGCTCGGCCAGCGTCGATAGGCCTCGACGAAACTCTGCAGCATGATCTTGAGTTCGTCCACGCTCTCGTAAGGCGGATCGATCAGCACCAAACCGCGCCGCTCGTCGGGCGGGAGCAGCGCCTTCAACGCCGCATAGCCGTCCTCGATCTCGGTGCGAATACGGCCCGGGGACTCGACCTCGCGCATGAGCGCACGCGCCTCCGCCGGCTGCAGCTCCACGAACACGGCGCGATCCTGGGACCTCAGCGCCGCGGCGATCAGCGCGGGCGATCCCGGATAGCGCGGCAGCCGCTTGCCGCGGCGGGCTCGAATGGCCGAGAGGTAGGGGCCCAAGTCCGCGTTGCCGATGCACAGTTGCACGAGACGCTGCACGCCGCGTTCCGCTTCGCCGGATTTTTGGACCTCGGGGGCCTGCAAGTCGTAATAGCCGCGGCCCGCGTGCGTGTCGAGCGCGAAGAACGCGGATTCCTTGCGCTTCAGCGCATCGAGACAGAACTGGAGCGCGACGTGCTTGGCGATGTCGGCGAAATTTCCGGCGTGATAAATGTGCCGGTAGTTCATGAAGCCGGCGCCAACTCCTTGAGGAAGTCGCGCGGCCGCAGATAGTCGGTGTACAAGCGGGCCTCGGCCGAGCCGCCGGGCGGCGTCCAATCGTATTCCCACCGCACGAGCGGCGGCAGGGACATCAAGATCGATTCCGTCCGGCCGCGCGACTGCAGTCCGAACAGCGTGCCGCGGTCGTAGACGAGGTTGAACTCGACGTAGCGGCCCCGCCGGTACAGCTGGAACTGACGCTCGCGTTCGCCGTACGGCATATGGCGGCGCCGCTCGAGAATGGGCAGGTAGGCGGCGAGGAAATGGTCGCCGACGCTTTGCATGAAGGCGAAGCAGCGCGCGAAGCCCCCGTCGTTCAAGTCGTCGAAGAACAGACCGCCGATACCGCGCGTCTCGTTGCGATGCGGCAGGTAAAAGTATCGATCGCACCAGGCCTTGTAGCGCTCGTAGAGACCGGCGCCGAACGGGGTGCAGGCGTCGCGAGCGACGCCGTGCCAGTGCAGCACGTCCTCGTCGAACGCGTAGTACGGCGTCAGATCGAAGCCGCCGCCGAACCACCATACCGCGGGTCCGGTCTGCGGCGTGGCGATCAGAAAGCGCACGTTGGCATGGGTGGTCGGTGCGTAGGGGTTGCGCGGATGGAACACCAGCGAGAGGCCCATGGCTTCGAAGGGCGCTCCCGCCACTTCGGGGCGTTGCTGGGTCGCGGACACCGGTAGTTTATCGCCGAACACATGCGAGAAGCCGACACCGGCGCGCTCGAACACCGTGCCCTCGGCGAGGATACGGCTCTCGCCGCCGCCGCCCTCGGGACGGCGCCATGCGTCGCGGCGAAATCTCGCGTCATCGATCGCCTCGATCGCCGCGGTGATGCGATCGTGCAAGCCGCCCAGGTACGTCTTCACGGCGGCGGCGGCCGTGTCGGCGGTTGGCTCAACCGGGCTCGCTGGCGCGTTCATGGAAGGATCATGCCTTGTGCTGGGCTGTCTTCTTCCCCGCGGCCGCCCTCGGCATCGAGTTCTTCGCGGCCTTGCTCGCCGCCGTCTTCTTGCCCGGCGCGACGGCTTTAGGCGCGACGGCTTTAGATGGCTTCGGCGCCGCGACCTTCACGGACGCGCGCTTTTTCGCGGCCGCCGTGATCATGCGCATGTCGTTGGCGGCGGAAACCGGCGCGGCCTTGCGCGCCGGTGCCTTGCCGGGCGTCGTCTTGGCGGGAGCCGTCTTGTCCTTGTCCGCCGGCGCCTGGGCCGCCGGTGACTTGCCCTTGGCGTTCTTGCGCCCCCATTTACCGAACGTGCGCACCGGCGCAGCCGCGAGCAGCGAGCGGCATTCCTCGATCGACAAGCTCTTGGGCTCGCGATCCTTCGGAATCTTGGCGTTGCGAGTCTTGTCGGTGATGTAGGGTCCGTAGCGTCCGTTCAACACCTGGATGCCGGCGTCCGGAAAATCCAGGATCAGGCGATTCGCATCCGCAATCTCCTTTTCACGGATGACCTCGAGCGCCCGCTCGGGCGAAATCGTGTAGGGATCGTCGGTCTTCAAGGACACGTACTTCGCACCGTATTTGACGTAGGGACCGAAGCGGCCGACGTTCGTGATGATGTCCTCGCCGGCCGGCGTGGTGCCGAGCTTGCGCGGCAACTTGAACAGTTCGAGCGCGTCGGCGTGCGTGATCGAGTCCATTTTTTGGCCCGGTCGCAAGCCGGCGAACCGCGGCTTGTCGGCATCGTCCTTGGTCCCGATCTGTACGAAGGGACCGAAGCGGCCCATGCGCACGCTCATGGGCTTGCCGCTCGCCGGATCCACGCCGAGATCGCGGGCTTGTGCAACCTCTTCGCGGCTCACCGACGTTTCGGTGTGCGTGACGAGATCGATGAACGGCTTCCAGAATTTCTCGAGCAGCGGCACCCATTCCTGCTCGCCGCTCGCGACGGAGTCGAGCGAGTCCTCCATCTTCGCCGTGAAATCGTAATCGACGTAGGTGGTGAAATATTGGGTCAGGAAGCGGCTCACGATCTTGCCGATGTCGGTGGCGGTGAAGCGCCGGTTCTCGATCTCCACGTACTCCCGGTCGCGCAGCGTCGAAATGATCGACGCGTACGTCGAGGGGCGCCCGATCCCGTATTCCTCGAGGGCTTTGACGAGCGAGGCTTCCGAGAAGCGCGGCGGCGGTTCGGTGAAGTGCTGTGCCGAGGCGAGGCCTACGAGCGTGACACGGTCGCCGGCCTGCACGGGCGGCAGCACATGGTCGCTGTCGTCCTGCACCACGTCGTCCATGCCTTCCTGGTACACCGAGATGAACCCGGGCTTGACGAGCGTCGATCCGTTCGCGCGCAGCACGTGGCGCTCGGGACCGTCCGCTCCGGCGCGCAGATCCACGGCGACGGTGTCGAAGACCGCGGGCGCCATCTGGCAGGCGACGGTGCGCTTCCAGATCAGCGAATACAGCCGGAACTGATCCGGGTCGATCTTCTTCTCGATGTCGCCGGGCAGGATGTTCGCGGCGGTCGGCCGGATCGCCTCGTGCGCCTCCTGGGCATTTTTCGATTTGGTGCGGTAGACCCGCACCTCGTCGGACAGGCCCTCTTTGCCGAACAATTGCACGACGACGTCGCGGATCTGGCCGACCGCCTCCTCCGCCAGATTCACAGAGTCGGTGCGCATGTAGGTGATCAAACCGACGGCGCCCTCGCCGATGTCCACGCCCTCGTACAATTGCTGGGCGACGCGCATGGTCTTCTGCGCACCGAAGCCGAGTTTGCGCGCCGCCTCCTGCTGCAGGGTCGAGGTGGTGAACGGCGGTGCGGGGTTGCGCCGCCGCTGCTTGCGGTCCACCTCGAGCACGGTCAGTTCGCCCGCGGCGGCGGCCTCGATCCGTTGCTGTGCCGCCTGCGCTTCGGTGCCGCTCGTGAAGCTGAACTGTTCGACCTTCGTGCCGGCGTACTCGATGAGCTTGCCCGGAAAGCTCTGTTCCGCATGCTTGAGGGACGCGTCGATGGTCCAGTATTCGCGCGCCACGAACGCGTCGATCTCGGCTTCGCGCTCGCAGATCATGCGCAGCGCCGGGCTCTGCACGCGGCCCGCCGACAAACCCGGGCGCACCTTCTTCCAGAGCAGCGGCGACAGGTTGAAGCCGACCAGATAATCGAGCGCGCGCCGCGCCTGTTGTGCGTTGACGAGATCCACCGACAATTCGCGCGGCTGCGCCATGGCCGCGCGCACGGCGTTCTTGGTGATCTCGTAGAACACCACGCGCTGCACGTCCTTGCCCTCGAGCTGCCCGTCGCCCTTGAGCAGCTCGTACAGGTGCCAGGAAATCGCCTCACCCTCGCGATCGGGATCGGTCGCGAGGCACAGGGAACTCGCCTTCTTGAGGGCCTTGGAAATGGCGTCGACGTGTTTCTGATTGCGCTCCACGACCTGATACTTCATGGCAAAGCCATGGTCCGGATCGACCGCGCCCTCCTTCGGCACGAGATCCCGCACGTGGCCGTAGGACGCCAGCACCTCGAAGTCCTTGCCCAGATACTTCTTGATGGTCTTCGCCTTCGCAGGCGACTCCACGATGACGAGGGTGTTGCTCAATTTCTAATGCAACGCGTCGGAGCGCTCTTCGAACACCAGGTTTTCCATCTGCGCGTAGGCGGATTCCTGTCCGGGCTGGCTGAACAGAACCATCAGCACCACCCACTTGACCTGGTCGATGTCGATCTCGTCGGCCTCCAGGGCCATCAGTCGATCGATGACGAGTTCGCGCTGGGCTCCCGACAGGATGCGGAGGTTTTCGAGATACATGAGATAACCGCGCACGTCGGTGTCGAGCCGCAGGATCTCCTGGCCGCTGAACACGCGGACCGCGCGCACCGTGGCCTCGGCGACCTTGCCGAGCTGATCGCCCGACAATCCCTCCAACCATTCCAGCGCTCGCCCGATGTCCGGTTCCGCGAAGCCTGCCTTGTCGAGCTCCAGCTTCAAGATGTCGCGATCGGGTCTGGGTTCGTCGTCCGCGCTCATGTAATTCTCGAACAGATAGATGAGCAGATCGAGAACGTTGTCTTTCACCTCAGCAGCTCCTGCCGACTCGGGAGTAGCGGCCCCCATGGGCAGCCTGGACGTGGCCTTCGAGCTCGAGGATTAGCATCATCGAGGACACGGCTTCTGGTTTGAATCCGGTCCTGACGACCAGCGCATCGAGGTCCGTGGGATCAAAGCCGAGCGCATCTAACAAGATTTTGTGATCCTTGTCCATGGCCGTTGCCGTCGGCGCGCCCGTGCCCCCGCTCGCCTGCCCGCAGAGGCCCGCTCGTGGCGGGCCCGCAAACGCGGGAATTCGTAGTTTAATCAATATGTCATCTGCGCTCTCGGTCAGAATGGCGCCGCGCCGGATGAGCTCATGACAGCCGTGCGCGAGCGGGTTCTCGATGGAGCCCGGGACGGCGAAGACCTGCCGACCGAGCTCTTCCGTGCAGCCTGCCGTGATCATGGAGCCGCTCGACCGGGCAGCCTCGACGACGAGGGTGCCCAGCGACAGTCCCGCCATGAGCCGGTTGCGGCGAACGAAGTGGCTGCGGCATACGCGTGACTCCAGAGAAAATTGGCTGATCAGAGCACCGTGACGAGCAATGGCGCGCGACAGCCCGCGATTGACGGCCGGATAGGTCCGGTCGACGCCGGTGCCGAGCACCGCGAGCGTGGCGGCCGACGCGTCGAGCGCGCCGCGGTGCGCGGCACTGTCGATACCCTCCGCCAAACCGCTCGTGATCGCGAGCCCGCGCACCGCGAGATCATGCGCCAATCGATAGGCCGTGGTGCGACCGCCGCTCGTGGGATTGCGGCTGCCCACGACGGCGAGTTGCGCCGCGGTCAGCAGCTCGCGCCGGCCATCGACATAGAGAACCGGCGGGCAATCCTTCTGGCGCAACAACAGCGGCGGAAAGCCCGCGTCCGTGAAGGCGACGACGTGGTGGTGAGGAGCCTCGAGCCAGCGGCGTTCGCCCGCCGTCGGCGCGCTGCGCGAGCTCGCGAGGTAGTCACGCGTCGCGGCGGGAAGTTCGCACTCGGCCCACAGCGCGTCGCCCGCCTGCACCAAGGTCGGGGCCGCCGCGTCGAGGGGCACACCTTTTTGCCCCAGCCGCTCGAGTACCGCGCCGAGCCGGCCGATGCCGAGCTGCGGAGCGCGTGACAGGGTCATCCAGGCGAGTCGGTCCGGCAGCAGCGGCATCGGCGCCAGTATGGCCGATGGCGCCGCGGTTCAAGATCCACCGCACACGGCGCGTTCGTGCAGTTTTGCTCACGGGTTCGAGATGCGGTCCCCAACGTGGATCAGGTTCTTGGCTTCCATGATGAGCCCGAAACTCATGCGGTCGAACGTCTTGAACACCATCATGGTGCCGTCACGCTCGTCGGGAAGACGAACCTTCTGATCGAAGAAATCGGCGCTGCCGCCCAGGAAGCCGTGCTTTTCCTCGTCGCGCACCACCTCGCCCGCCTTGAACACCGCGAGCACGTTGCCCGGCACGAGTCCGTCGCGGACCCCGCGATTGATGGCGACGACCTCGTATTGACCGATCACGGTCATACCGTCGGAAACAGCCATGATGCGGCCGTTCAATCGCGACTTCGGAGCCGTCGGCACGAAATCGAGCGGCACATCGATGACGCTCGGTAACACCTTGTCGCCGGGCTCCGCCTCGCGGCTCGAGTCGGTCATGATCAGGGTGGTGGGATCACCGCTGCGGGTCACGCGGCCCGAGCCCGCGTAGACGCCGTCATAGCCGAGAATCTTGTTGTCCTCCGGGTCCACCAGCGGGTCGCCGACGCGCACCACGTTGTAGCGCATGCCGATCTGCGCCGGGCTCGGGAAGCCGCGCGCGTAGATCGTATCGCCCTCTGAAATCGCCTCGTGACTGTCGAGCGAGGCGAGCAGGTAGCCGGCAACCTTGATCTGGCTGGACTCCAAGACCGACGGCTTCGACATGAAGGCCGCGATCGTTTCGTAGGGGATCGTCGTGATCGCGCTCTCGAGCGGTTCGCTGCGCACGCGCGGGATCACGCGGGCCTCTTCGCCGCGCTGCAGCACGAGCGTCGGTCTACCCTCGACGTAGATCAGCCGCAGGGTATCGCCGGGGTAGATGCGGTGCGGGTTCTCAATCTGCGGGTTGACCTGCCAGATCTCGGGCCAGTACCAGGGATCCCGCAGGAACAGCTTGGCGATTCCCCAGAGCGTGTCGCCGCGTTTCACGACGTAGCTGTCCGGCGCATTGGGGGCGAGTTCCGGTCCTCTGCCGCCGGGGACCGCGGCGCTCGCCGGCACCTGACCCATCGGGACCGCCGCCTCCATGGCGGTGCGGTCGTCGCCAACCACGCGCCCCACGATGCCGCTGTCGGGTGGGACCACGGGGACCTCCGCCACCTTGGGCTGCGTCGAGCTGCAACCCGCGAGCGTGAGGATCGAAATACCGGTCGCGATCAATAATCTTGGCGCATGCATTCGCTGTCGTCTCCGTAAAAGGTCACTCGTCTTCAAGCGGTCTCCCCGGCTGGTATACTTCCGACCTTGCGTCGAAGACTGGGACCTAACGCCCGGTTTTCCGTTTGGGCAGCATTCAAGTCGCAAACGCAACTCGTATTAAGTTAAGCAGTGGCGGAACTTTAGCAACAATCCTGGGCCGAAAATACGACCTTGCTCTCATAACTCCGATGCCAAAGTTAATCATTCTCGAGTATCCCGATCTGCGGCTGCGGCGCGCGGCCGCACCGATCGACCGGGTCGACGACACGGTGCGCCGGCTCGCCGCCGACATGCTCGAGACCATGTACGGCGCCAACGGCATCGGTCTCGCCGCGACCCAGGTCGACGTCCATCGGCGGCTCATCGTGCTCGACGTGAGCGAGCAGAGAAATCAGCCGCTCGTGCTGATCAATCCGGAGCTGCTCGAGGTTCGAGGCAGCGCAGTGACCGAGGAAGGCTGCCTGTCCCTGCCCGGCATCTACGACAAGGTGCAGCGCGCCACGCACATCCGGGTCCGGGCGCTGAATCTCGAGGGCGGTTCCTTCGACCTGTCGGCCGAAGGGTTGTTGGCGGTCTGCATCCAGCACGAAATGGATCACCTCACCGGCAAGGTCTTCGTCGACCATCTGTCTGAATTGAAGCGCCAATTGATCCGCCGCCGTGTCGAGAAGGAGCGGCGCCAACGTTCCCCGGTGAGTCAACCCCGCACGAGCGTCCCGGCTTTGTAGAGCCCCTTCCGCTTTCTACTATAAAGCCCCCTTGAAAAGTCCCACGAGGTCCTTGAGGCTGGCATTCGCAGGCACGCCGCCGTTCGCCGTGCCGGCGTTGAACGCCCTGGCCGGTTCAGGCCACCAGCTCGCCGCCGTTTTCACGCAACCCGACAAACCTGCGGGCCGCGGTCGGGGTCTCGCCATGAGCGCCGTGAAGTCGCGGGCAGTCGAACTCGGCCTGTGCGTTCATCAGCCGACCAGCTTCAAGTCCCCCGAGGTCCTCGAACAACTCGACGAGCTTCGGCTCGACGCGCTCGTGGTCGTGGCGTTCGGTCTGTTGCTGCCGCCCGCGGCCTTGCGTCTGCCGGCCTTGGGCTGCTTCAACATTCATGCCTCGTTGCTGCCGCGCTGGCGCGGGGCGGCGCCGATTCAGCGCGCGATTCTGGCCGGCGATCGGGTCACCGGCATCACGATCATGCGCATGGAGCAGGGGCTCGACACGGGGCCCATCCTGCTCGCCCGCGCGCTCGACATCGCCCCGACCGAGACCGCCGCCAGTCTGTCCGCACGCCTGGCCCCCCTGGGGGGCGAATTGATCCTCGAGGCGCTCGCCGCGCTCACCGAGGGCACGGCCCGTGAACTCGTGCAGCCCGCCGATGGGGCGATCTATGCGAGGAAAATCGACAAGACGGAAGCCTTGATCGACTGGCATGCGGACGCCGCCTCGATCGAGCGCAAGGTGCGTGCCTTCAATCCGGCGCCGGTGGCGGAGACTCGGCTGCGCGGGGAGCAGCTGCGCATCTGGGAGGCGAGCTTGCCGGAAACCGAGCCCGCAGCTGCCGCGGACGCGCAGGAAGCAGAGAGTGCAGGGGGTGCGGAGGGCGCATGGGGTGGGAAGGGTGCGGCGCCCGGCACCGTGCTGAGCGCCTCCCGCCGGGGACTCGACGTGGCCTGCGGCTCCGGGGTGCTGCGGCTCCTGCGGGTTCAGTCGCCGGGCCGCAAGCCGGTCCCTGCTGCGCAGTTCGCGCAGGGCCGCTCACTCGCGGGCGCACGGCTCGATCTGTCATGACGGCGGCCGCCGGCGCGCGCGCGATCGCCGCCTACGCCGTCGCCCGCATCGTGCGTGAAGGCGTCACCCTGGACGCGGCGCTGCACGATGCTCTTGTCGCCGCGCCCGCCGACCTAGGCCCGTCGGTGCGTTCCTTGAGTTTCGGGGCGGTGCGCGGCTACTTCCGGCACGACGCAATCCTGACCCGCGTGCTGACCCAACCGCTGCGGTCGCTCGACGGTCTGGTGCGCGCCTTGCTGTCAGTGGCTCTGTTCGAGCTCGAGGATGCGCGCACCCCCGACTATGCGGTGGTCGACGCGGCCGTCGAGACCGCGAAGGCCACGGACGCCGCCCGGGCCGGCGGCCTCGTCAATGCCGTGTTGCGCCGTTATCTGCGCGAGCGCGCCACGATCGACGCCGAGATTGCACGCAACCCCGTGCTGCGACACGCCTCGCCCATCTGGCTCGCGGACCGCATCCGTGCGGACTGGCCGGTCCGCTGGACGCAGCTGCTCGCCGCCGGCGACCGGCAGGCGCCGATGTGGTTGCGCGTGAATTGCGCGCAGACCACGGACGCGAACTATCTTGCCGCGCTCGACGCGGCGGGGATCCGGGCGCGCGCCGAACCGCGCGTGCCGCACGCCGTCGTGCTCGACACGCCCTGTGACGTGCGGGCGTTGCCCGGATTCGCGACGGGCATGGTGTCGGTGCAGGATCTCGCGGCACAATGCGCGGCCTTTCCGCTCGAGCTGCGCGCGGGCCAGCGGGTGCTCGACGCCTGTGCGGCGCCCGGCGGCAAGACGGCGTTGATCGCCGAGCGCGCGCCGCGGCTCCGTGAACTCGTGGCGATCGACATCGATCCTAAGCGCCTGGAAAGGGTCCGTGACAACCTCGCACGCGGCGGCCTCACGGCGACGCTGATCGCCGCCGATGCGGCCGACCTCGACGCCTGGTGGGACGGTGTGCCGTTCGACCGCGTGCTGCTCGACGCGCCGTGTTCTGCGCTCGGGGTGATCCGGCGCCATCCCGACATCCGGCTGCTCCGGTCACCGGCCGATATCGACAGACTGCCGGCGCTGCAGAGCCGGCTCCTGGCGGCGGCGTGGCGCGTGCTCGCGCCCGAGGGGCGGCTCGTGTACGCGACCTGCACGTTCACGCGCAGCGAGAACCGCGACGTGATCGAGCGTTTCATGGCCGAGGCCGGGGACGCCGCCTTAGTGCCCCCCGACGCTGTCGAGAACTGGCCGGATATCGGCTCGAGCGACGCGGTCGGCCGGCAGATACTGCCCGGTGAGGCGGGCGCGGACGGCTTCTATTATGCTGCGATAAACAAACGATGAATGCCCGCATCCCGAGCCGTCCGACGCCTGAAGCCGCCGCGAGATCGCGGTTCGGCGCGCTGCTGCTCGTGCTCTGCCTGGGCGCCCCCTGCATGCTCATCGGCGTCCCGGTCGCGGCGGATGGACTCGACGGCCGGTTCGAGGTGCGCTCCGCCGACCTCGAGCTCAAGGACGGGGTCTACCAGTTGAATGCGCGCTTGGATCTGCCCGTCGGCGATGCGGTCAAACTCGGCCTGTCGGAAGGCGTGCCGTTGACGCTGGAGGTCGACCTGTCGATCGAGCGCGTGCGCCAATGGTTGCCGAATTCGGGCGTTGCGGAACTGACGCAGCGCTACCACCTGCAATACAACACGGTGAGCGCACGCTACATCCTGCGCAACGACAACAGCGGCCAGCAGGAGTCGCTGCCGACGGTCGAGGCGGCCCTCGAACAACTCTCGCAGATTCGCGGTCTGCCGGTGCTCGACTCGGCGCTGCTCGCGGCGGACCGCCGCTACGAGGCGAACGTGCGCGCCAAGATCGATTACGGTGCGGTGCCGCGTTCCGTTCGCATCATGATGTTCTGGGTCAACGAATGGCATCGCGAGAGCGACTGGTATACATGGACACTGCAGCCGTGATCCGCAAGCATCGGTCCACGGTGCTTGCCGGTATCGGCATCGCGTTGTGGCTCGTCGCGCTGTATCTGCTCGCCTCGGCCGCGCGCAACTCCGCGACGTTCGACCGTTGGCTGCCGTGGATCCTGCTGATCAACGTCGCGGGCTTGCTGACCTTGTTCGCACTGCTCGCCGGCAGGCTGCTGCGGCTGGTGCGGGAATATCGCCGGCATGCGCCCGGATCGCGCCTGAAGGCGCGCACGGTCGCGATCTTCAGCGCGCTCGCCGTCGCGCCGATTCTCGTGGTCTACTATTTCTCGCTGCAGTTCCTGAACCGCGGGATCGACAGCTGGTTCGAACTCGAGGTGATCCAGGGCCTCAAGGACACGCGCGAGCTGTCGCGCGCGGCCCTCGACGTGCGGGTGCGCGAATTCCTGCAAAACACTCAGGCGGTCGCGCACCGGCTCTCGCCGCTGCCGGATTACGATCTGGTCGGCACGCTGGATCGGGAGCGGCGCGACGGCACCGCGCTCGAATTCACGGTGGTGGGTCCGCAGATGCGCATCCTCGCGACCAGTTCGGACCGGCCGATGGACTCCGTGCCGCTGCCCCCGACCGGCGAGATGATGCTGCAGGTGCGGCGCGGCCGCCCCTACGTGAGCCTGGACACCGACGCCTACGGCGGCTACGTGATCCGTGCCGCGGCGCCGCTCGATGCCAACGCCAATTCGGGAACGCGCGTGCTCGTGGCGATCTTCCCCGTGCCGGCCCAGTTGAGCGAACTCGCCGACACCGTGCAGCGGTCCTACACGCAGTACGCGACGCTCGCCCAGCTGCGCCAGCCCTTGAAGTCCACCTCCGTGCTGATCCTGACGTTCGTCGTCCTGCTGTCGCTGACCGCGGCGGTGTACGGGGCGTTCTTCGCGGCGCAACGTCTCGTGCAGCCGGTCCAGGATCTGATCGCCGGCACGCGCGCCGTGGCGCGCGGCGACTACGACACCAAGCTCCCGCTGCCCTCGCGCGACGAGCTCGGTTTTCTCGTCACCTCGTTCAACGACATGACCAAGCGGCTCGCGCGGGCGCGCGTCGAGACGCGGCGCAGCCAACAGGCCGTCGAGGCCGAGCGGGCGGGCCTCGCGATCATTCTCGCGCGACTGTCGACCGGCGTCGTGTCCTTGGAGCCGAACCTCGACGTGCGCACCGCGAACCGGGCCGCGAGCAGCATCTTGGGCGTCGACCTCGAGGCGGTCGTCGGCAAGCGCTTCGACGACTCGGTCAGCGACGCACCGCTCTATCGCGAGTTTCTGTACGCGACCACCGCGCGCCTCAAGGACGGACAACTCGATTGGCGCGAGCAGATCGAGCTTCAGTCCGATGCCGGCAAACGCGTGCTGATGTGCGCCTGCACGGCGCTGCCGGGCGACAGCGGCGTGCCGGGCGGCGTGGTGCTGGTGTTCGACGACATCACCACCTTGCTGCAGGCGCAGCGCGACGCCGCCTGGGGCGAGGTCGCGCGGCGGCTCGCGCATGAGATCAAGAACCCGCTGACTCCGATCCAACTCTCGGCGGAGCGTATGCGGCGTAAGTTCCTCGGCAGCATGAACGCTCAGGACGCGCAGATCCTCGAGCGCGCGACCCATACGATCGTGGCGCAGGTCGATGCCATGAAGCAGATGGTGAACGCCTTCAGCGAGTATGCGAAGGCGCCCGACCTGCACTTCGCGCAGGTCGATCTGAACCAACTGATCACCGAAGTGGTCGATCTTTACAGGGTCCAGGACAGCGCCGTCGACCTCAAGCTGATTCTGGAGCCGAATTTGCCGGAAATAGCGGCGGATCGAGTCAGAATTCGCCAGATTTTGAACAATCTCGTGACCAATTCCTTCGAGGCCCTCGAGGGCCGGGACGGCGCCGCGATCGAGATCGCGACCCAGTCCACGGAGGAGGGCGGCGCGCCCGTCGTCTCGATCACGGTCGCGGACAACGGCCCGGGCTTCCCGCGAGATCTGCTCGGGACGCTGTTCGATCCTTACGTGACCAGCAAGCCGAAGGGCACCGGTCTCGGGCTCGCGATCGTGAAAAAGATCGTGGAAGAACACGGCGGTCGCATTGAGGCGGATAATCGCCGCCCGGGCGGTGCGCGGATGCGGATTGTACTGCCGCTCCGCGACAGCGGGCGCGCACTGGGCATGCGCGATCCGCGCAAAGGCGAACACAGGAGAGAACGCGTATGACCGCTTCGAGAATACTGGTGGTGGATGACGAGGCCGACATCCGTGAGCTGCTGCAGGAAATCCTCTCCGAGGAGGGCTACGAGGTGGAGGCCGCCGCGAATGCCGCCGAGGCGCGCAGCGCGCGCGCGGCGCGCGCGCCGGACCTGGTTCTGCTCGACATCTGGATGCCCGACACGGACGGGATCACGCTGCTGCGCGAGTGGTCGGTGACGGACGGCTACGATTGTCCCGTGGTGATGATGTCGGGCCACGGCACGGTCGAAACGGCCGTCGAGGCGACGCGCCTCGGCGCGTTCGATTTCGTCGAGAAGCCGCTGTCCTTGACCAAGCTGCTGAAGACGGTGGAGCGCGCGCTCGATGCCGGCAGGCGCAAGCGCGTCGCGACGCGC
>Ga0116229_10010533_pt1 | contig 13848 bp, 13 predicted proteins | sample S1TSphgellanicum_3_FD_87313 | JGI IMG/M metagenome (GOLD analysis project Ga0116229, IMG submission 87313) | Host-associated microbial communities from peat moss isolated from Minnesota, USA - S1T2_Fc - Sphagnum magellanicum MG | ecosystem: Host-associated > Plants > Peat moss > Unclassified...
AACGCCTGGGCGCAGAGTGGCTGTGGCGGTTCATCCGCGAAGCCCCCACCCGCCGCCGATATGTGGCGGACGCGCTCTTTCTGATCCGCTACGCCGGGGCCTTTTGGCGCCTACGGCGACGCGGCTGGGCGCGGTTTGGGCGGTATTGTTTGAGGGTGGGATAGAAAGGCCGGAGCCGGCTAGAGCGCGCTCTAAGCTTTTGAAGATAGAGCATGATTCAACGATTAGACGGCGCCGTCTAATCGCATCTCTAGCGAAGGTGCGCCGGACGCGGTGGCGGCGTATACCCACAGCGCGAATCGCCGTTCTTGGAAAATTCGGTGAAAGAGGTTATTTTCATCTCACAACTCCCCCGTCTGGCTCCGGCCGACGGGCGCGCGGCGGGCGAAAGCCCGCCGTAGCTCTTTCTGGCCAAGGCTGTACGTGAAGACGAATGTCTATATCGACGGATTCAATCTCTACTACGGCCTTCTAAAGGGCACGCCCTACAAGTGGTTGGACCTGGAGCGGTTCTGCGACAGCCTCCTGCCCAAGAACACTGTTCAGAAGATCTACTATTTCACCGCCAAGGTCGACGCGCGGCCGAACGATCCCGACCAACCTACGCGCCAACTGGCTTACCTGAACGCGCTGGCGACGTTGCCGCGCGTTGAAATCCACTACGGTTCGTTCATGAGTTCCGTGGTCAGCCAGGCTGTCGTCGATTCAGATCCCGTCACCGGCCGTTGGTTGCGCGCCCAGGGAAAGCCCGTTCTGAAGACCGACGCCGCAGGCCAAACGGTGAAGGCCTGGGTTTTCAAATCCGAGGAAAAAGGATCGGACGTCAATTTGGCGGCCTGCCTGCTTCGCGACGCCTATCGCGGCGCGTGCGCTTGCGCGGTCATTATCTCCAATGACTCCGATCTTCTCACCCCGATCCGCATGGCTAAAGCGGATTGCGGCCTGACCGTCGGTCTGGTGCCGCCACGCGCCAAGGGAAGTGTCGAACTCAAGGCCCTGGCCGATTTCAAGATCGATCCACGCGCCCACATTATCGCGGGCGCTCAATTTCCTGACATCGTGACCACGCCGGGTGGACAGGTTCAAAGACCTGCTAACTGGTAGTGGGGGTCCACCCGGTATACATCCCCAACGCATTTTCCGCTGTTTCCGGAAAGGTTATTTGCTAGGCTCTCGACCACCCGACTTTCCTATTACCCAAAAAATGTCTACACAGTGTCTGCCCAGCGGATTTCATGGTGAAATATAACATTTAAATCAACTACTTATATTTGACTTGTCATTTCGCGGGGATGAACGGGTGTGCAGTAGGCTCGCTCGGTATAAGCTCACCCCTTCAGCGTCTTAAACGCCTCCAGCGCCCTTTCGCGGGCCGTGGCGTGATCCACGATGGGCGCGGGATAGGTCTCGCCTAACCGCACGCCGGCCGCCGCCCGTTCGATCGGCGAGGCGGTCCAGGGAGCGTGGATCAACGGGGCTGGCAGGTGTGCAAGCTCGGGAACCCAGCGGCGGACATAGCGGCCGTCGGGATCGAACTTTTCACCCTGGGCGATCGGATTGAAGATGCGGAAGAAGGGCGCGGCGTCTGCGCCCGAGCCGGCGACCCACTGCCAGCCCCCAGGGTTGCTGGCCGGATCCGCATCCACCAGCGTGTCCCAGAACCAGGCCTCCCCCTCCCGCCAATCGACCAAGAGATGCTTGATGAGGAACGAGGCTGTGATCATGCGCACGCGATTGTGCATCCAGCCGGTGCGCCACAGTTGGCGCATGCCCGCATCGACGATCGGGTACCCCGTCAGCCCCTTGCGCCAGGCGTCCAGGTGGTCCGGCGCGCGGCGCCAAGGAAAGGCGTCGAAGGCGGGCTTGAGGTTCCTGGTCGCGAGCTGCGGGTGCTGGGCGAGGATATTGTAGTTGAACTCCCGCCAGCCGATCTCCGCCAAAAACTTGTCGGCGCTCCCGACAAGCTCGGGCGAGCGGGCCTCCAACGCCTCAACGGCGGCGAACACCTGACGGGGGCCGATCTCGCCCCAGGCCAGATGCGGCGACAGGCGCGACGTGCCCTCAACGCCCGGCCGATCGCGTGCATCGGCGTAAGAGGCGACCGTCTCGTCCAGCAGCCGATGCAGACGCGCGTGGGCGCCCGCCTCGCCCGGCATCCAGTCGGCGAATTCACCAGACCAATCGGGGGCCGTGGGATGGAGTTTCCAGTCTCCAAGGGCGTCGGATGGCGGCCAGACGGCGGGCGCCTTGAGCGAGGTCGGCGCCGGCGAAAGCTCAAGCGCGCCGATCTGCGGACGTCCCGCCCGCCAGAAGGGGGTGAAGACGCTGTAAGGCTGGCCCAAGCCTGTGCGCACCTGACCCGGTTCGAGCAAGAGGCTGGCGTTATGGACCTCGGTCTCCACGCCCGACGCCTTCAGCTCGGCGCCAAGCGCTGCGTCGCGCTCCAAGACCTGGGGCTCGTAGACGCGACTGAAGATCAAGAGGTCGGCGCCTGTTTGCGCCGCGAGCTCGGAAAGGATCGATCCCGCTTCGCCGCGCCTCAAGATCAGCCGCGAGCCCGCCGCCTCCAGATCGGCGCCGAGGGATTTCAGCGACTTATCCAGCCACCAGAGCGAGGCGGCGCCGGGCGGGCGCGCTGGCCCCTCGGGCTCCAGGATAAACACCGGGAGCACCGGCCGCCCAGAGCGGATGGCGGCCATCACGCTCGCATTGTCGCGAAGCCGCAGATCGCGTCGGAACCACAGCAGCACCGGCGCAAGGCCGCTTTTGAGCGTCATGCGCTACACCTCGTCCGCATCCGCAATCCGCGCCCCTTATCGCCCGACGGGTCTGGCGACGCCGATTTCGTCAGCAAAGATCGCCCCCGTTAACTAGGCGCTTATCACGGTCGGTTAGGCTGACAACATCCTCCAGGGTATAAAATGTCCCCTCTCGTTCAGGAAACTGCGGAAGTCCGAGCGCGTCCAACGACGCCGCTTGCGATGAACGCCGCGACAACGGGTGGGCCGCCTTCGACTCCAGATCGGCGCGGTCCGTTGCGCCCCAAGGCGCTGCTGCCCACGCGCTCGCGTCTCAGCGGCGTCATGATTGCGCGGTTGATCGGCGGCGTCGATGTCGTGGTGATCGTGGCCGCCACGCTGGCGGTGGTGTCCCAAGGCGACCTGACCAAACTGCTGGCGGCGCCGCTGGGCGAAATTCTGCCCCTGGTCGTGGGCTGCTACATGGCGTTCTGGACGATGCGCGTCGGCGGCGCCTACGATCTGGGCCGCCGTGAAGGCTTGATCGAGCATTTGGCGCGGGTCGCGATGGGCGCCGGCGCGGCGAGCGCCGCGGCCCTGTGTTTCGGCGCGGCCATGGGCGCCGCCAGTCTGCACGCCGCCGGGCTGTGGGTGACCGTCTGGGTTCTGGCGCTCTTGACCACCCATGCGGGGGCCTGGGCGACCGTGCGCCATTGGCGCCGCCAGGGTAGGCTTACGCCCAACGTCGTCATCGTCGGCGCGACAGACAACGCCTTCAGGCTGATCAAGGCGGCGCTGGATACCCGCGATATCGCCGTGCTCGGCGTGTTCGACGATCGACTGGACCGGGCGCCGGAGACGGTGCACGGCGTGCCGGTGCTGGGCGACACCAATCGGTTGCTCGAGCATCGCATCCTGCCCTACGTCGATCGGATCGTCATCACCGTGACCGCGGCCAGCCAGCCGCGTGTGCGCCAATTGATCGATCGCCTGCGCCTGCTGCCCAACGCCGTGACCCTCTTCTGGGATGTGGAGGGCCAAGACACCCGGTCTGCGACCCTGGAGCGGCTGGCGCGGTTGCCGCTCGCCGAGATCTCCGGCGCCGATAGCGCCGACCGGCGCGTCCTCTTGAAGCGTATCCAGGATCTGGTGCTGGGCGCGGCCGCGCTGCTGGTCGCTGCGCCCTTCATGGCGGCGATCGCGATTGCGGTGCGCCTGGATAGCCCCGGCCCCATCCTGTTCCGCCAGCGTCGCCACGGGTTCAACAATGAACCCATTACGGTGTGGAAGTTCCGCTCCATGCACCACGCGTTGGCCGATCCGCACGCGGCGCAACAGGTGTGCGCTTGCGACGAGCGGGTCACGCGCGTCGGCCGTTTCATCCGCAAGACCAGCCTGGATGAACTGCCCCAGCTCATCAACGTTCTGCGGGGCGAAATGTCCCTGGTCGGGCCCCGACCGCACGCGATCGGGATGAAGACGGGATCTGAAGAGTCGTCGCGTCTGGTGGCCGAGTACGCCTGGCGCCACCGCATGAAGCCCGGCATCACCGGTTGGGCCCAGATCAACGGATCACGCGGGCCTGTGGATACGGCCGAGGCCGTGCGCGAGCGGGTGGCGCTGGACATCGATTACATCGAGCGCCAGTCCTTCTGGCTGGACGTCTATATCCTCGCCATGACCGTGCCCTCGCTGTTTGGCGACAAACACCAGGTGCGCTGACCGATGTTTTGGCGGGGCGTCCTCGGCTATCTGCCGGTCAATATCGTCCAGGCGGTCGCAGGCTTTGGCGCGATCGTACTGTTCACGCGCCTCTTGTCGCCCACCGATTACGGCGGCTACGCCCTCGCCTTTTCCGTCACCACCCTGCTGAACACCTGCCTGTACACCTGGATCGAAGCGTCCATGGCGCGCTTCCATGCGGTGGAGGCGCAAGCGGGTGAGGCGGCTGCGGCCGCCCTCTTCGCCACGCTGTACCGCACCTTCGCGGTCATGGCTTGCGCAGCGCCCATTCTGGGGGGCGTGGCCTTGGCGGCCTTGCCGATCTCGGGGTCGCTGAAAATCGCCGTCGCCTGCGGCCTGGTCTCCGGCGGCTTGAGGTCGCTTCTGAAGCTGGCCCAGGAGCGGCGGCGGGCGGCGGGCGAGGTGCGCGGCTATGCGGTTTACGACATGGCCCAGACCGGCGGCGGCTTCATCGTGGGCGCGGCGCTCGCCTGCGTCGGCGTGGGCTCGGCCTCTCCGATGCTGGGCGGGGGGCTCGCCAGCGCCGCCTGCCTGATCTTCGCCCTGCCGCGGGAGCTGGCGCGGGTCAAACAGAGCCGGTTCGATCGCGCCCGGCTCGCGACCTATCTGGCCTATGGAATGCCGCTCTCGCTATCGCTCTTGATGAGCCTGGCCCTGTCGACCACCGACCGGTTCGTGCTGGCGGGCTATATGAACGAGGCGTCGGTGGGCGCCTATCATGCCGGCTACAGCCTGGCGAACCGCACCCTGGACGTCATGTTCATCTGGCTCGGCATGGCCGGCGGACCGGCCTGCATCCTGGCGCTCGAACGGGGCGGCGAGCGGGCCTTGATGACGGCCGCACGGGAGCAGGCGAGCTTCATGCTGCTGGTCGCCCTCCCCGCCTCCGCCGGCCTAGCCCTGACCGCGCGCCCCCTCGCCGATCTGATGATCGGCCCCGCGCTGCGCACCGCCGCGGCCGAGGTCACCCCCTGGATCGCGCTGAGCGCCTTGTTTGCAGGCTTCACGACCTATTATTTGAACACCGCCTTTGTGCTCGCCAAACGCACCCGCTTGCTGCTCTGGGCGCTCGGCGTCCCCGCCGTGGCGAATCTCGGACTGACGCTCTGGCTGATCCCGCGCTTTGGACTGAACGGCGCCGTCTGGGCGACGACGGCCGCCTACGCGCTGGGCATGGTCCTGTCCTACGGACTTAGCCGACGCACCCTCCCCTTGCCGATCCCGTGGACCGCCCTGGCGCGGAGCGCGGCGGCGACCCTGATCATGGCGCTGGTGATCTGGCGACTGCCCGCCTGGGGCGGCGTGGCCGAGCTGGCGGTGAAGGCCTGCGTCGGGGCCCTAACCTATGGCGTGGCGGCGCTAGCCTTCAACGCCGGCAATGCGCGCGACCATGGTCAGCGCATGGTGAGGAGCCTCAAGCTGAGGCTCGCGACCGGATGATAGAGCTGGCTGAACCACCCAGCGGTCCGCAAATCGTCGATAGCCCGGCCTGGCCCAGAAAGGGCGGCGATGTGACGCCCAAGGCCAAGCTCAGCGTGCTGATCCCCTTCTTCCGCGACGACCCCTGTGCGCTCCTCGCAGCCCTGGATGCGGAAGCCAAGGGGCTGAACGGTCAGGTCGAGATCATCGTGCTGGACGACGCGGGCGGCGATCGAGGTCTGTCGGCGAGCGTGGCGGTCGCCATCGGCGGCTTGCACGCCCCCGCCCGACTGATCCAGCTCTCGGCCAACGAAGGCCGCGCGCGGGGACGCAATCGCCTGGCCGGCGCGGCGCGGGCGGACCATCTGCTGTTCCTGGACAGCGACATGCTACCGGATCGGCCCAATTTCCTCCGCGCCTATCTGAGCCTCGTTGAAGCCGATCCCGCCGTGGTCGTCGGCGGATTCTCGGTGGCCCAATGCCGTGTCAGCCAAGCCCAAGCCCTTCATCGCGCAATGGCCGCCCGCGCGGACTGTCTCCCCGCCGCGGTGCGGGCGCTGACGCCGGAAAAGTACGTTTTCACCTCCAATCTCATGGTGCGCCGGGACGTTTTCGACACCGAGGCCTTCGACGAAGGCTTTTGCGGCTGGGGCTGGGAAGATGTGGAATGGGGCGCGCGGGTCTCACGCCGGTTCAGGGTCCTGCATATCGATAATCCGGCGACCCATCTGGGACTGGACACGCCGGAGGTTCTGGCCGGCAAGTACGAACAGTCGGTGCAAAACTTTGCGAGACTTGTGGCGCGCCACCCCGATCTGGTCTGCGCCTACCCGAGCTTTAAGGCGGCCAAGCTGTTCAAGACCTGGCCGGCCGTTCCCCGCTGGCGCGGGCTCCTGAAGTCGCTCGCGCTCTCCTCGGTCATGCCTTTGACCGTGCGCGTCATGGCGATGAAGGCCTATCGCGCCGCGCTCTACGCCGAGGCGGTCTGATGCCCCCTCAACCTTTAAACGAAGCCGCCGTCTACCGGCCTGACCTGTCGCTGAAGGGCAAGCTGCGTCGCCGGATCGTGCGGCTGCAGCATCGGCGTCCCGTTCGCCCGCCCCGCGTTGGACCGATGATCTCGTTCTGCTTCGACGACGTAACGGATACGGCGGTTTCGGTCGGCGCCAAGATTCTGGAGACGCGAGGCGCGCGCGGCTCCTTCTTCGTCTGCACGGGCCTTCTGGGCCAAACCGGCCACATGGGCGCCTACGCGACGCGCGACCAGATCGCGGCGGCGGCGAAGGCGGCCCATGAGATCGGCTGCCATACCTATTCCCACCTGGACTGCGGCCAAGCGGCCGGCGCGGATATCGCCCGCGACCTCGACCGCAACAGAGAGGCGCTCACAGCCCTGGGCCTGCCGGCGCCCACCACCTTCGCCTTTCCGTTCGGGGACGTCAGCGCTGGGGCCAAGCGCGTAGCCGGGGCCCGCTTTCAGCTCTGCCGCGCCCTGCACCATGGCCTCATCGAGCCGGGCGCAGACCTGAACCAGGCGCCGGCGGTGGGGATCGAGGGCGACGAGGGCGAGGCGGTCGCCCGCCGCTGGATGCAGGCCGCCGCGCGCCAGGGCGCGTGGTTGATCCTCTACACCCACCTCCTCGGCCAAGCGGCGAGCGAGTTCGGCTGCACCGTCGAGGGCTTCACCCGCCTGGTCGATGAGGCGATCGCCGGCGGCTTCGAGATTGTCACAGTGGCGCGCGGTGCGGCGATGTTGGGGTCGCCCCAGTGACCTTGGCGGTCGATCAAGCGACGACGGCCCCGCCGGTCGCCGTCGTCATCCCGACGCTGCGCCGGCCCATGAGCCTGGAGCGTGCGCTCAAGTCCTTGTTCCAGCAAGACGCCGCCGCCGACCTGATCGCCGAAATCATTGTGGTGGACAACGACCCGCAAGGCTCGGCCCGCGCGGCGGTGGAGGGTCTATGCGCGACCTCGCCTGCGCCCCTGATCTATGTGCATGAGCCCAAGCCCGGCGTGGCCACGGCGCGCAACGCCGGCGTCAACGCGGCGACCCGAAGCGACTACATCGCCTTCCTCGACGACGATGAGGAGGCGCCGCCCGGCTGGCTGACCGCTTTGATCCGAACTCACCTCGCGTTTCAGGCCGACGTCACCTTTGGGCCGGTGCGGGGCGTCGCCGAGGTCAAGGCGGCGCAGAAGACCTATATCGAAGACTTCTTCTCTCGCGTAGGCCCGGCCGCTTCCGGCATTTTGGACGGCGCCGTCTTTGGCTGCGGCAACTCCCTTCTGACCCGCGCCACCGCGCTGGCCGGCCCAGCCCCCTTCGATCCCGCCGCCGACCTGACGGGCGGCGAAGACGATCGGCTGTTCAACGCCTTGAAAGCCCAGGGCGCGCGCTTCGCCTGGGCGGCCGACGCCTTTGTGTTTGAGCACGCGCCCCCCCATCGCGCGCGGCTGGCCTATACGTTCAAGCGCGCGCTCGGCTACGGCCAGAGCCCGTCGCAGACCTGCGCCCGCCGGGGCGACTGGCTCGGCGTCGGCGGCTGGATGCTGGTCGGCGCAGCCCAGGCTAGCCTCTACGGCGCGATCGCCGCCGGCCTATGGGTTCTGCGTCGCCCGGCGCGTTTCGGTTATGCCGACAAGGCGATGCGCGGCTTAGGCAAGGTGCTGTGGGCGAACGTGTTGAACTTTTATGGGCTGCAGACGGCGGAACGGGGCGGGGCGAGGGCGTCCTAGACACAGATGGACCCAGACAGTCTCACGCTGACCGATGGCGCGGAGTCGTTCGCCGTCACCGTGCTCGAAGCGGCGACGCCGGTACGCACGGTGCTGTTCGCCGTGGGCGCCGGCGGCGATCCCAAGCGGCATCTTCCGCTGCTGACATCGCTCGCCGAGCGCAATTGCACAGTCGTTGCGCCCCACTTTGAGCAACCTCTCGACCCAAAAACAATCGGATTTATCGAGTAATTCAAATTAATTGAGACCGCCTAAGCCCCCAGCGCCTTCAAAAACCCCGGCGGGTCCGGCGCGGCGCGGTTGAAGACGAGGCCGGCGCAATGGCCGCCGGCGTTGATCAGGCCGTCTCGCAGCGCCTCGGGCGCCCTGACATCGCGGCGGTCGGCCGCGACGACGAGCACATTGGCGTCGACCAGGGCGGCGGTGGCGAGCGCCACGCGGGAGCGCTTGGCGGCGGGCGCATCCACCACGATCAGATCGGCGTGGCGCCGCATCATCGTCCAGTAGGCGGGCGTATTGAGAATGCGCGCCGTCTGGCCGGGTCGAAGCGCCTCGCGGCGAAAGCGCGTGACCCATAGCCGCGCCCGACCGACCGGAAACGCATCCAGATAGCCGGCGTCCGGCCAAGGTCGACCATCCGGTCCTTTGATGCGGGGCGAAACGTCGAAAAACATCGATCCGTCGGCGCTCGCCCGGGTCGCCGGCCCCAGCGCGCCATACAGACGCGGCTCAGCCTCGATCGCGGCATGTTGCCCCCCGCGCATCAGGTCGAGTTCGATCAGCCACACGCCTTTGCGCGCGCGCGCCGCCGCCACGCGCGCAAACTCCCGCGCCACGGTGGAGACGCCCTCCCCCGGCTCCGCGCCGACGAACTGCAGCACACGCCCTGCACGGCCCGGACTCCAGTCCAGCCGCTCCAGAAGCGCCGCCATATCTTTGGAGAGGTCCACCATCTGGACGATTCGCCGCCTTGTCTTGCGTCAGCTTAGTCTGAGCGGCGCCAGACGCCCACGCCCTTATGCCGTGTCATGCTCCGCACAGATTAGACCGGCTCACGCCGGACGCAGATGGGTCGTCGCGAGCACGGGAAGATGCAGCATCCGCGCCGCCGCCGCCGCCGAGGGAAAGCCTGGTCGGGTGAAGGCGCGCAGAAAACCGAAACACAGGGCGGCGAAGGCGGCGAAAGCCACCGCCAAGCCCATCAAGGGCGCCTTAAGGCTGGAGCCGGTCGTGGGCACAAAGGCGCGCTCCACCACCCGCACCCCGCTATCGCCGCTCTGGGCGATGGACTGCTGCGCCTGGCTCTCCTGTTCGCGCGCGGCGAAATTGCGGACATTGGTCGAGAGCACGTCGCGCTGGCGCGCCAGATCCTGGTATTGCGGCTCCAACTCCGCCAGCTGCTGACGACGGTGCGCGACCTTGGCGATCTGGCTCGTGAGCGCGGCCTGGCGCGCCTGCAGCGAGACGGCTTCGGCCTGGAGCTGGTCCTTTTCCGTCAAGAGGCTCTGATAGACGGGGTTGACGCCGACCCGCCGGGAGCCGGCGCCCGCCGCCGCGCCCGTCGCGCTGATGGTCTCCAGGGCGGCGATCCGCCGGTCGATGTCTTTCACCGGTTGTGAGTCGGCGGTGTAGCGGGAGAGCAGGTCCTGGCGATCGACCCGCATCTGGATCAGCTTATCGGCCGAGGTGTGGTCGACATCGTGGTAGAGGCCGATTTCCGGCGGCGCCTGGGCGACCTCCCGCGACGTGACGCCGAGTCGGCCCTGGGCTTCGCTGAGCTGCGCCTGAACGCTGTAGCTGTCGGTCAGAAGCTGGGTGTAGAGCTGGCTGAGCGAGGCCTTTTCGGCGTCGAAATCGCCGATGCCGTTGTCGGAGAGAAACTTCTCATAAGCCGCGTTCACCGCATCGAGCCGCTTTTGAAAGTCCTGCCGCTCACTGCCGAGCACGCCCGCATCATTGGCCGTCAACACGGTGGTGCGGTACTTGAGGTATTCATCGATCAAAGTGTTCAGAACCAGGGCCGCGACGACGGGATCGCGATTGGAATAGGTCACTCGGACGACGGAGGTATCGGGCGCGGTGACGATCTTCAGCTTGGCGCCCATCTGTTTGATGGCGGCGCCCATGATCGCTGTCTGCTTGGTCAGGTCCGCTCTGGCGTAGGCGGCGCCGAGCTTGGGATCGATGCGGGCCAGGCCGATATCTTGGATCGCCTTTTCTTTGATCGCGTTGCTGGAGAGAATGGCGACTTCGGATTGGATCACCTGTTCGGAGTCGGCTACGGCCCCGCGCGCCGCGTCGCCCACGCGCGGATTGTAGACATAGTCCGAACTTAAGCGGACCAAGAGGCTGGATTGGGCGGGATAGGTCGGCTTCACCCAGGTCGCCGCCGCAACGCCCAACATGGCCACGATCAGAAACACCCCCAGCATGGCGAAACGCTCCCGCCAAACCAGGACGACAATATCGCCGCTGCTGTAGCGAGCGCCGGGCGACCGGGGGGGCGCGCCTGGGCCAGGCGTCCGCTGATGATCGGGGATTGGGGCGCTCTGCATCGTCAAAGGGAGAATCCGTGGGCGCCTACACCCTCGCCCAACGGCCTTAACCGATCGTTACCCATTCTTGTTAACGATGGGGCCAACGCGCTCGCTTCGTCGCCGTCAGACCTTGGCCCGGGGACCTGATGCGGCGCCTTGGCCCAGGTTGTCTCATGACTGAAACGCCCCTTAGACCGATCGCCGTTTCGCCGGGCGTCTTGAGCTCAGGTCGGCGGAGCATGATCCTGGGCGCGGCCGGGCTGACGCTGACAGGCTGCGCGGCCCGCGCGCCGACGGCCCCGGTATACGCCGCCGCGCCGCCCCCTCAGGCCCTGAACTTCGCCAATATCGGCTACGCCTCGTGGCGCGACGACGAGCCGGCCTATCGCATCTATCCCGGCGATGTGCTGGATGTGACGGCGCCCTCGGCGCCGGAACTCAATCGGACGGTGACGGTGGAGCCCGACGGCCGTATCAGCCTGCCCTTGATCGGCGTGGTGATGGCCGCAGACAAAACCGTGCCGGACCTCGCTCAGATCCTGACCCAAATCTACGCGGGCCAGCTCGTGCGACCGGAAATCGATGTCGATGTGAAAACCGCCATGCCGCTCAGGGTGTTCGTCGGCGGCGAGGTCGGCAAGCCTGGCGTCTACGACATGCCCGGCGACATCAACGCCCTGCAGGCCGTGATCCTGGCGGGCGGCGCGACGCCGAACGCCAAGATGTCCCAGGTGGTGGTCATCCGGCGCGGTCCAGGCGGACGCGCCATGATGCGCACCGTCGATCTGCACAACGCCGTCTTCAAAGCGAGCCTGACGGACGCCATTCCGCTGCGCCGGCTCGATGTCATCTATGTGCCGCGAACCGGGCTGGCGAACCTCGCCTTTCTAGTCCAGGCCTTACGCAATATCGTCCCGGTCCAGTTCAGCTATGCGATCGGCCCCAACGACTACGCGACCGTGCCCTAAAGCGCCGCGCGCCGAGGAGGTCGCAATCAGGCGGCGACGGCGCCGAGCCATTGGCGAGCGGCCTTTTGGGCTTCGTGGATGGTGTCGCGATCCATCTCTTGCGATAGGTCGCGGCGGTGGCGCTTGGCTTCCTCGCAGCCGCGCATGGCGGCCAGATTGAACAGCATGTGCGCCGACACATAGTCCAGCGGCGCGCCGCCCTGACCGGTCGAATACAGAAGACCCATCCGCATCAGCTCGTCGCCGGACGAATCCGGTTGCGGCAAGGGGATGAACGTCGCCGTGGCGTTTTCAGTGAACATCGCTTGCATCTCATCTTCTCCTGAGCAGTCACCGCATTCGGCGGCCTGGGCTGCATGTCTTTCCGAGACATACAAAAACAGGTGCGATTAAAAATAAGGTTAAGGCAAAAATTACCTAAAAATTTATAGCTATTACTTGGGTGTTACAGCCCGAATATTCATTAACGCCCGGACAAGGATTGAGTTATTAATTGATGAATCGTGGCGCTACGGCGCATACGCTAAGTGTCGGTGGCGCGGCGGAAAACCTGTCTGCTGACCCGTATGCGGCGTTCACGGTGAGTTCAGGTCAATAGGCGTCTTAAGGGGGCCATCGGCTTGAATAGGTCGCTCACACCGTGAGGATGGTATGAACAGAACACTCTTGATGGCTGCGGCGTTCACGCTCGTCGTCGCCGGCGGCGCAGCCGCCCAGGACCCTCATGAAGACCACCGCGGGGCGCCGCCCCATCCCGCGGCCGCCGCCCATGCGCCAGTTGGCGGTCGTGGCGGTCCGCCCGCGCAGGACTATCGTGCGGCGCCGCCCGCGGCCGGCGTCCGCGCCGCCGCCCCGACCGCCCGCTTCGACGGATTTCAGGGCCAGGGCGTCGGACCCCACGCCCCCGCGCGTGTCTTCTATCACGGGCGCAGCTTCAGCAGCTTCCGCGCCGCGCCCTTCTATTATCCGGGCGGCTGGGGCTATCGGCGCTGGGACGTCGGCCAGGTCCTTCCCGGCCTGTTCCTGACCCAGAGCTATTTCATCGGCAACTGGGCCGCCTACGGCCTCGGGCCGCCGCCGCCGGGCCTGGAATGGGTGCGCTATGGGCCAGATGCGCTGCTCGTCAACGTCTACACCGGCCAGATCGTGGACACCGTCTACGGCGTGTTCTGGTGGTGAGGCCGTTCGGCTAGCGCGTCATCTCCCCCATCTTTGATGGGGGAGTACGGCCGAAGGCCGGGGGCCGCGCGGCGTCAGCCGGGCGGAACGACGCCGGCCGAACCGCCGCTGTCTCCGCGCTCCGCGCGGCCCCTCCGTCGCTTCGCGCCACCTCCCCACGCTTCGCGCAGGGAGGAAAAAATTACCGAATCCGCTTCTTAAATCCCGAGTTTGGCCTTCAAAATCTCGTTTACGGCGGCCGGGTTGGCCTTGCCGCCGGTCTCCTTCATGACCTGACCCACGAACCAGCCGATGGCCTGGGGCTTGGCCTTGACGGCCTCCGCCTTGTCGGGGTTCGCCGCGATCAGCTGATCGACCACCCCTTCGATCAAGCCCGTATCAGTGACCTGGACCAGGCCGCGGGCCTCCACGATCGCCTTGGGCGAGCCTTCGCCGGCCCACATGTGATCGAACACCTGTTTCGCGATCTTGGAGGAGACCACGTCGGTCTCGATCAAGGCCACGAGGTCGGCGATATCGGCCGGAGGA